>Ga0172381_10000342_pt1 | contig 56734 bp, 57 predicted proteins | sample Leawel6488metaG_FD_119754 | JGI IMG/M metagenome (GOLD analysis project Ga0172381, IMG submission 119754) | Leachate microbial communities from a municipal landfill in Southern Ontario, Canada - Leachate well 64-88 metaG | ecosystem: Engineered > Solid waste > Landfill > Unclassified | place... | reverse complement strand
GTCATTTTCCGGATCGTCCAAGTGGCAATTTCACATGAGATCTGCCAAAAAAACCGCATTATCGGGTCCGTTTTAATTTGTCCGTTTCCCAAAATAAGCCCGATTTGGGGTTATTTCAAATCGGAGCCCGATACGGGCCTCTTTTGAGGTGTAAAAAGGGTAATCGGAGGCCATATTAAGCCCGGATTGGGGCAGGTATGTACCATGCCGGCACACAAGACAAGGGGGGAAGGCATCCCTTTCCACCCGTTGTCCGCAAAAAAACACTAACAAAGATTTTCCGGCTTTTCCGGAAAATGTCCGGCTCCGCTGCTGAACATTTTTAAAAAATAAACGAATCGCGAGCTTGAGGATTCCGGAAAAAAACCGGTCGGGTATCGGAGGTTACTATAGGAAATCCCGTGGATTCCAACCGGTTTTCCCGGGAGAAACCGGTGCGGATGTGCCCGGCTCCTGCGCGGTCATAAAAGACGGGTTTTCGGCAGTTGTACAATCCAGGAGTGCAGCCGGTTGGCTGGATGAACAAAATTTGTTTTGTTATAGCCAATCTCTACCCGCATGAGGGTAAACGGGGATACCCATGGGTGTTATGCCATGTTCCCTTCTTTTTTCAGGAACATGTCAACGTGGACGTTTGAATTTGCTCCATCGAACTGGATCAGGTAATTCCCTGCCGTGCGATAGGTATACGTTTTCTGGGAGAATTGGCCATAAATCCCCCCATATCCGTCCTGAGCAGCTTCCAGCCCGGTATCCTTATCATAGATCGTTACCGTGAACCAGGCAAATTCCGAAGGATACGTGGTATTGATGAGCTCGTCACGACCCGGTTGCGATGCCGTGTGGTTATAGATAAGTTTCGAATCTAACGTCATCTTCGGGGAAATAGTGTATTTGATAATCAGGGGAGGATTTACCACATCGAACGCCACCGCAGATGGAACATCTGTCGTACCATAGGAGAGATCATTCGAGTAAATCGCCACATAATTATCCTGTTCTTCCGTGGTCTCTGCGGTGGGTTGAACTAATCTCAGGGAAGGTTGAGTTGTCGTTATCTTGATGGGTGTCACTGTGGATACATAGCGAACGGTCGGGATGGGTGTTGCTTTCGTAGGCACGTAAATTGCCTGAATAGAACTCGATGAACTCCCCGTGGTCTGATTTAGTGTCGAATTTGCTGCGCTATGTACGGGAGAAATCTGATTGGAGTTCTCTACGGCTGCCAAGGATTTTTCTGATGCGTTCCCGGATTTGAAAATAAGGGAGAACACCGAGGGCCCCCCCAGAGCAAATACATTTACTATATCGATTACCAGAATGATCCCAATAATCAGCACGATGATCTTGAAAGCGCGGTCAGACAGTATACGATCCATTAATTCAATACTCAGTCCTTCATTTATTTATTGATTTATTGTTTCAATTTGTTAACTTAAATCTGTTAATAAAACACGGAATCAGGAAAAGAGACAGCGAATAGGTTTGAACATGTATCATGCTGTATCACACCCAGATCATCTGTTGTGTCGACTCCGGCTCCACAATCCGGGCCAGTGCGGGTGAACCCCTCGCCACTAACACCGCCCAGAACACATTTTTTTTACATGCTCATTTTTTCCGAACGTGTCGATCGCTGCATCCACATTTGCCTTCATCGCCCGTTGGATCAGTTTCGGCAGGAAGACAAACAGCGGCAGGAACACCGCCGCAACTTCGATGAACGCAAGGGTAATCTCAAAATGTATTGATGCTGACAAAAAAGGTGCACTTAATCTAAAAAACAAAACCTGTTTTTAGGATCTGCCGGATTACACTCCCCATTATGCTCCACTCCGGTGCCGGATATACTGACTGCCGGGAATTTGTACAAGCATCCTGCAAATAATCCGGGTATGCGCCCGGTTTTATGGATTGCCGGGCGGGTCCTTACTCTACGGCAAACAATACCTTTATTCAATCTTCATCCCATATCCCGTTATCAGGGATCCGCTTTCTGGAAGGGGATGCATAAAAAACCCGGGACTGAATCTGTGAAATTATCATGTGAGGTACCACAACGATTACCATCATTATCCAATAAAAATGAGCGTCCTCTGGAAATACTTAAAACCGCAAAAATGGCTCATTGTTGTCGCACTCGTTCTCGCTGGTATCAGTGAGCTCCTGAATCTTGTCGACCCGCTTATCTTCGGGAAAATTATCGACGATTATGCCTTAAACCCAGGGAACAGCACGGAAGAGGCTTTGATAAAAGGGGTCCTGTTCTGGCTGGGTGTGGCGGTCTCAATCGCCGTGCTCGCCCAGGTTACAACCGCGTTCCAGGACTATTTCACACGACTGGCCGTAAAAAAGTTCGGGATGCAGATCTTCAATGACGGACTCCAGCAGACGCTCCGCCTCACCTACGATGAGTACGAGAAACAGAGGAGCGGCGAGACGTTATCGGTACTGCAGAATGTGAGGGCTGATACCCAGGTCTTCATCAACCTGTTCATCAACGTCGTCTTCTCTTCTGTTGTCGGGATCTGTTTTCTTATTGCGTATTCGATCACCAAGAACTGGCTCTTAATACCGGTTTTTGTGGTCGGTATTATCGTGCTCGGGACGCTCTCGGGGTTACTGAGCAGGCAGATCAAGGTGACGCAACGGTCGATCAATCTTGAAACCTACAAAATATCGGGGGCGATCACGGAGTCCCTCCGGAACATCGAACTGGTAAAAAGTCTTGGCCTGACCTATCCCGAGATACGGAGAATATGGGACAATAACCTGAAGATCTTCAACCTGGAGATGATAAAAGTAAAGAGGATCCGGCTACTGACATTTTTGCAGGGAACGACGCTTGCCATCCTCAAGCAGTCGATCCTGTTCATCCTCCTCTGGCTGATCTTCCACAAGGTCCTTACGACGGGTGAATTGATCTCGATGCAGTTTATTGCCACGATCATTTTCGGGCCTTTGGAGGATCTTGGCAGTATCATCATCAGTTATAATGAGGTTGAAGCGTCCGTCAAATATTTCGATGAACTCATGCAGAAACCCATCGAACAGAACGTGGAAAACCCGATCGAGGTTGACGAGCTTTCTGAGATCCGTTTTGAGAACGTGGTGTTTCACCATAAGACTGCACATTTCAATGCGGTTGACGGGATCTCGTTTACGGTAAAGACCGGCGAGACGATCGCGTTTGTGGGGCCCTCGGGTGCCGGTAAGTCCACGCTCGTGAAACTCCTGCTCGGATTATACAGCCCGGTAAGCGGGGAGATTTATTTTAATGGCCACCCGTCTTCCCAGATCCGGTATAATCCCTTACGGCGGCAGATTGGGTTTGTTGCGCAGGACGCCCAGCTGTTCGCAGGAACCATCAAGGAGAATCTCCTGTTTGTCCAGCCGGATGCGACGGATGTGCAGATCATGGACGCATTGCACAAGGCCGCGTGCGATAACCTGCTCGCCGGTTCATCCCATGGTCTTGATACGGTTATCGGCGAAGGCGGCATGAACCTGTCGGGCGGCGAGAAGCAGCGTATCTCCATTGCACGAGCCCTGTTGCGCCATCCCCGGCTCCTGATCTTTGATGAGGCGACATCTGCCCTTGATTCGCTGACCGAGGAGGATATCACGAACACCATCAGGAATATTTCCCTGTCAAAAGACCAGATCTCGCTCCTGATCGCCCACCGGTTGTCGACGATCATGCACGCGGATGTGATCTACGTGCTGGAGCAGGGCAGGATTGTTGAGACTGGTTCTCACGCGAGTCTTCTTGAGCAGAAGGGCCTGTATTATGCAATGTGGCGCCAGCAGGTTGGTGAACGCAGGAACCCGGCGAACCGGACGTAATTTTGGGACATCATCCCGGAGATTATCAAACCCGCCATCCACACGCTTTTTTTAATGGCCGGCCTGGCCTCTTTTCTGCAAAATCAAAAAACCAAAAGATCTAATATTTATCATCACATATCTTGTTTCGCATGTTTGAATCAGGCAAACCTCCAGTTGTCGAGAATACGGAAGAGAACCGGCAGATCTGCAGGAAATACTGCACCATCTGCCAGAACTACAAGCACCATTCGCTTGAAAAACACCAGCCGACTGAGCTCTTCTGCGGCTGTGGAACCTCCAATGCCACGTCAATGAAAGAGATCGGCTGCTTCTGCCCGGCCTGCCCGCTCTTCATGAAGTACCATCTTCGCGGCGGATATTACTGCGTAAGAAGGTAGACGAACTTTTTTCTCTGCACTTCTTTTTTTTACCTGCTTACAGGATCAGGGAAACGGCAGTGACGATCACAAAGAGGCCCCGGGCTATGTACAACCGTCTGACCCGCGCCCGGCCTGCGATGCTTGTACGGGACATGACGAGGTTGCCGTACACCAGATGGTCCTGGTGCCAAAGAGATCTTCTGCAATTGCCATTCATTGTGATTTGCTCACTTCATTATCAAACCCATAGCAAATGACGAAGAGCCTTTTTAATTTTGGCAATGCTTGACCCTCTGGATTTTTCCTTTGGCACGGGCGGGTGGTGCGCCCGGTACCTTTTTAAAAAAATTCACAGGAAACCTATTATTCTTGTCATACGATCCCTTCCATATGAAAAATGGGGAAATAAAAGTTGAGGATACGGAAGAGAACCGGCAGATCTGCCTGAAGTACTGCGGGTCATGCCCGACCTACAAGCGCAACTCCCTTGGGAAATCCGAGCCGGGGTCCCTCTTCTGCGCACGCGGGACATCATGTGCCCCGTTAATTAAAGAGATCAACTGCTACTGTCCGGCCTGCGAGATCTTTGATAAGAACCATCTCAACATCGGGCGCTTCTGCGACAGGAAATAGGGGGATTTTTCCCTGCACTTCTGTTTTAACCCGCTTTTTGACTGTACTGACCGATCTCGGATCCGGGCGTTTTGCAAGGTTTTCCGGTTGAGGAAACGGGCAATCCGGGGCCACGTGGGCATTCATGGGGAGCATTATTTCTGAAGCGCTCTCCCCGGGATACCATGTCATGCAGATGATCCGTGACCTTGGCGTTGGAACAGCCGCACTGATCTTCAACATATCGGTGGTTGTCTTTGGCGTCCTGCTCACCGCTGCTGCCTGCCTGCTCCGGAGGGGAGGGCCGTTACCGGGTTTTCTGCACTCATGGCATTGACCGGTATCAGGCAGGTGGGTATCGGCATCTTTCCTGAAAATACCAGGACGCCGCACCTAATCGCTGCCTCTCTCATGTTTGTCAGCGGAGGCATTCTTGCAATTGCAGCGTCCCGTGTTTTTCTCGTACCCAGGGCGTGGATCTCAGGCACACTCGGGATCATCACGCTGGTTGCGATCATTCTGTTCGAAATAAAATTCTGTATCGGGTTGGGTAAAGGCGGCATGGAACGGATTATTGCCGATCCGCTCATTCTCTGGGCGCTCGGGAGCGGTGCGGTTCTCATGGCCCCTATAAAAATAGTGTCGGCAGGCTCTTTGCCAGACCTGTTCACATCACACGTTTTTTTTATCCGGTTGTGCTTGCGGTGACATCCGCCAGAACCTTTTATGAGAATACATTTATAATATTTGGCGTCGCATCCACGAACTGATCGGTATGATACGGGGTGCGCTGTGTATTGTTATAATTCTGGCTTTCATCGTTCCTGTTGTGGCAGATACCTCTTCGCAGCCATGGAGCTGGAATACCTACCGCGGGACAATCGTCTGGCAGGTAACCGTGAAGGAAGACGAATCTGCCTGTGACAACGGAGTATCCACAAACCAGTATTCTGTCCCGATCCAGTATAACCTCACGACCGCCGTGATGGGGGATGTCGGGCATGGCGTTGCAGAAGGATCATTTATTTCCGGGAACATTTTGCACACACCGGGCAGGACCGTCGATGATCCCCCGGGAACATCGACATTATCTGCATACGATGTGTTCTTCACGACCGATTGTTCCGCATTCGCTGCAAAATACAGCTGGAAGTATAATGATCGCTATGGTTCATGCAGCGGCACAACGACGCTCGCCGGGGCAAACAGCAACGAGTGCCCCATGTATGGTTCATTCACCTTGCCATCGGATATTGCCGCAGCACGCTACGATTTCAACAATGATCTCGACGTCCGCCTTGACCGGGATACGATAACCCACCAGCTTGAGGCCAGGCAGATCAATCCGGATGTGGCAAACGCCAGGATCTCCCAGGATAACGCCCAGATCACTGCGATGGACCAAAAACTTGAAGGGGAGTACAAGGCGATCCTGTCAAAGGATCCCACCAACTTTGATGCAAATACCGGCCTTGCAGAACTGAAAAAGAACCAGGGGAAATGGGATGAATTTATCCTGTACATGAACAAAGCCCTGAGTAACACCGCGGTCTCCGAGAGCAAGGCACAGGATATCAGGAACCGGATCATACGGGAAAATAACATGGGGACATGGCCGACTCCGGACAACAGCATCCTCATAGAGACGCTGGGGCCCGATGTCCGCACGTCAGCGCAAAACGTCTACGGGCAGAACCTCCAGAAAGCGACGACCGGGACCGTGGACCTTGACAACCTGAGGTATATCTTTACCTACCAGGGAGGGAAAGATTTCTTAAAAACGCTGGGCTCGCCGGGAGGGGAGTAACATGAAGGAGGTAAAAACTGCAAAACGTACGGCGCGTTCCCTCGCGGCTATCCTCGGCATAGTCCTCATGATCCTCGCTGCCGGCTGTGCATCGACTACGGGAGCATCCCCTGCATCCGGAAACCCAAGCCCGGAACAGGCCGCGTTCATCGCTGCAGCAGGCAAATGCAGTGAAACGAGTATGACCGCCACCGGGATTGCCGGGACGTTTACCTATTCGGTCTCCCCGGACTGCACGTTCACAAAGACCCTCGTTCGCTTAAACAAGAGCGAAACGCAGGGGATGAAGACGATGCTTGAGGGAAAGAATATGACCTGCGTCTATACCCCGGGGAACTTTGATTCCCGGTGGGTGACATCCATTGTGGGGGGAATGGAATACTGTAACGGCGACCTGAAAGATGCCCTTGCGAACCTGATCATATTTACGACATGAGGGGTCCGTGACCCCACCCTGCCAACATCTCATTTTTTCCGGGAGGGGACAAAAAGAGCCGGTTCTCCACCCCGGTCCACACAGTATTTCTGTTTACTCTCCCAATCCACCGGTCACGCGTATGGCCGGTGAAAAACGCGATTTTAATGCAGCAGCAGCAACAGGGGATGAGAACCCGTGCCGGGTACGGATGGCACATGATGTGGCCCGGGGCATTCTTGGGACAATCCCGCCGGGGCCGGAGATGGACGTGCTGGACGTCGGGTGCGGGACGGGTCTGTTGACCCTTCTCCTCCAGCCCCATGTCCGCACGATCACGGCAGTCGACAGCTCGCAGGGCATGCTCGATGTGCTGGACAAGAAAATTAAGGCGCTGGACAAAAATAACGTCATCACCCGCCGCGTGGACCTGGAACAGGGAGACGAACTCCCCGGCACATTTGACCTCGCGATCAGCAGTATGACCTTCCACCACATCCGGGACACCGGCATGCTCCTCAACCGGATAGCGGGTGTCCTCAAAACCGGAGGGAGGATTGCGATTGCCGATCTCGATTCCGATGAGGGAAAGTTCCATGATTCAAACGAAGGTGTGTTCCATTTCGGCTTCGACCGGTACACGATGAAGAAATCATTCGAAGCTGCCGGTTTTTCTTCGGTCCGTAACCGGACTGCTGCGATCATGCAGAAATCCGGGCCGGACGGCGAGGTGCGGACGTTTACGGTGTTCCTGATGACCGGCGAGAAGCGGGCGTGAGTGCCCGAAAACCTGAGGGAGGCCACGGTTGAAAAAGAGGCCCGGGAATTTTCGGCGACAGGAACCGACCAGGCCGGAATATGGCTGCCGTAAGGCATTGCGATGCGGGACTGCCCGATTATTTACCGGCTCCCGGTGTTTCTCATCACCATAGTGGGGCCGTGCATCATCTGCTTTTTCTCGCCCGAGAGCAGCGTGAAGCTGATTGCCATCTGCGTCATCAGCCACATGACCCTACCCTCGTTTTTGGGAGGGCCGATACAATCCAGCAGGATTATTTATTCCCGGTGCAAATGTAATGGGATTAAATTATGAAACACGCAGTCTTTATTCTTCTTGCAGGCATCGCCTGCATCTTCATGATCGCTGCCGGATGTACATCATCCTCCGGCACCGCAACCACAGCAACGCCAACGGCAACCCCGGTAGCAACTACCGCTGCACCCGCGGACACGACCGCACAGCCTAATGCACCGGCTACCCCCGCGCCGAGCTTTGCCGGGAACTGGAACGTCACCTGGACGTCCGGATCGGACCCAATCGTTACAACGACCATGACGATGAAGCAGAACGGCACCACCGTGACCGGGACATACACCTATGTCGATAACGGTAAAATCACCGGCTCCATTAAGGGTACCGTGGAAGGCAACCGGTTAACCGGCTCGTGGAACGATATTTACCCCAACGTTACCTACAGCGGCCCGCTCGCGTTCACGCTCTCCGCTGACGCGAACTCGTTTACCGGCAAGTATGCATCCGATTCCGACGCCCCCGGTGCGATAAACAACACCACCGACTACTGGAACGGCGTGAGAGTGTAAGATTACCGGACGGCCCGGATGGCAGCATAATTATTTTTTTGGTTTTTAAAAAAACTTTATTTTGTACGATCTGCGATTAATTTTTCCGTCGTAGAGATTACGGTGAATCCGGCATTTTTGCTGGTTCAGTACTTCTCTATTTTCAAATTGAATGAACAACTACCAAAAATTCGTATAAGCCAGATCTGGAAGCGGAAGTATCTTTTTTGACAGCCACCCCCCCTCCCCCGGGCCACTAGAGGGGGGGTGGGGGTATCATGCATTTAAAAAATCGGTCGGGGTGTGGGGGGCCTCTCCTTTTTGGGAGCGGGGGTTACCCCCTTAGCAAGAAAAGAGGCCCCTACCCCCCAAGCAATCGGCCGGCAAAATATACCTTCAGACGATAACTCCACACGAAGCACAGGTTTTGGAAATGCTGGAAAAGGGGGGGTAGGGCCCCACTTATGCCCGGACTGGGGGGTGGGGGTATCATGCATTTAAAAAATTGGTCGGGGGGTCGGGGTACCTCTCATTTTTGGGAGTGGGGGGTGCCACCCAGGGCTTGCCAGGAGGGGGTACCCCAAGGGACCGGGAATCGCTTCGGCAAGTCCTATTAAAATTCTGATGTTTGCAAAGGAAGATTTAGAGAAGTACTGTGGTTAATAGAAATCCTTATAGATGTATGACAACGGCTCCTCGCTCAAACATGGTGCAACCGCATAAGTCCTATGAATTAAAAAAAGTGTGCGATATCAGGTCACCTGCGCCATTATTAAGGTTCGTTCGCGCATATGTAGTCGTGAGAGGGAGAGAGCGGCTGACGGTAGCTTTAGTGCTGCTGAGGAAAGTCCCCCCACCTGCCGAGCACGCAGCCATACACAAGTATGGGTGGCGAGAGTCACGGCAATGGCACAGAAACGACACGGCCTGTTCCCAGTTATGATACGGCTGAGCTCCTTTACGGAAGCGAGAAGTGCACGTTTTTCGTGCATGAGTAACCCGCTGAGCGTTTTAACGGAACAGGATACGATGAAACGGCGAAACCCTGCGGGTGCAAGCCAGAACAGGGCAATGGATCGCTCGGTATCCGCCCGGGTATGGCGCAGAGCTGAATGCCGCATGAACAGAAGGAGGCTTACTCCTCCCACTCACTCATTCTTTCATAAATAACCGATGACAAGGGCAAGCGTTCTCCCTGCTTTTGGTTTTCACCGTTACCCCTTCATAAAACCCCTCCCGTCCCTGATGTTTTTTCTCCGGTATCTCATACTGACATGACGTTAATCCAGGCTCAATTTAAGCCCCGATCGCCATCCGATCGCCCAAAAAGAAGCCCGTATTAGGCCCCGTTTCCAAATGTCCCCAAATCAGGCTTGTTTTGGGAAACGGACGAGTAAAAACAGGCTCGATAATGAGACTCTTTCGGCAGATCTCGGGTCAGACTACCTTTTACACGATCAGGAAAACAGGGGCCGCCAGATAGCGGCTACATGGAGATTATGGGCATTATATGAGGCTCAATTTGGACTCATTTTGGTAAAATAAACGATATTTTTACTTGAATTTCCAGCACTCCAAATCGGACGGTTTTACTGGCGTTTTTCTAAAAAGCACCTTTTCGGGGCAGGACTACCGGGTTCAGCTCGTAATTCCAACGTGCATCCCGGTCCTGCCCATCTTCACATTCTCCCGTTGTGCGCATTCATCAAATCTTCATTGATACATACGATGATCTTTAACTAGGGACTCCTGTTCCCGGCAAAATAAAAAAGGTAAAACATGAAAACTACCACCAGCCGGGTTGTATGTTTCTTATTATGCAGTCTGATGATGGGACGAGGGGTGCCAAATCAACGTTGATGAATGCAGTCGGTCGTTCTACCCGTACTATTTTGATCTGAATCCGGAACGGCGGTCAGATCTTTTTCCTTACGAGAGTTTTTCGTAATAATTCTTTGAACTGCAGGCTGCACATTTTCCGTCTACGATGAGGTAGTCTGGTACACTCTCGCCGCAGGATGGGCAGATGACCGGTTTCCATTTCATTTTACCGGTGACTGGCACCCGTACCCGTTCAGCAGACAGGATCTCCCTTTTAGCGCGGAATATCTCTTCTTGGAGGCTGTCACCCATGGTGTGTTTCTTGTAGTCGGGGCTGTTTGCATACCACATATCGATGACGGGAAATTTTTTGAGTTTTTTACCGTCGACCCAGACCCGTACACCTTCCGTTGTGCTGCTGTCGGATGCCCGGTTCAGGGTTATGGCAAATTTCCCTATGGGCAGGACGGTAAGCCTCCCGTTACCGGTCGTACTGTGGGCGATCACCTGGAGCGTGTCCGGAAGGCACTTGGGTGTTTCGCAGACGCCAAAAAGTTTCTCTTCAGCGGTTGCCTCGAGCAGTTCGAGAGCATAATCCACCATGAAGGCACCGATCAGTACTCCCGGTGCTGGAGCGGTGTGAAACTCAGTACAATGGATTATATATTCCTGAACCCGGCCGGGAACGCCGCAGGCCTGCATGCGGGCAGTAAACTCCTTGGGATCGTGGTGATGATGTCCTTTTTCCATGAAGATCACTTTGTACGTCATACCATTAAACATTTTATTTTCACTTTTTGAGGCTGTTGACTTCTTCACAATTTTTTTATGGGGGGGTTGGAAAAATCTGGAATTTTTGGAAAGGAAACCATTTGCTTATGTCTACAGGAGAAGAGATATTGACGGGTATCACGAATAGGGAGATTAAAACGATAAAAATTATTACGATAATGCCCAATTTGTCATACATTACGCGTTCGTTGCTCCAGAGCAATACCGAACCACCTGAAAAATAACACTGAGGTCACTTACATGGTTACGAAGGGAATGTTACTCGTAGGTCATGGCAGCACGATGCCCTACAACAAGGAACTCATCGAATCGACCGGAAAACTGATCGCGGCCCAGACTTCCGAGTTTGTGGTCAAATGCGGTTTTATGAATATCAATAAACCGTCCATCAAGGATGCTCTTGCTGAGTTCAAAAAAGAAAATATCGATGCGCTCGTGGTCGTCCCGCTCTTTCTTGCAAAAGGCGTCCACATCGAAAAAGACATTCCCGCTGAGATCGGCATTCCTGAAGGTACAAAGAAGGGTACGTTTGCACTCAACGGAAAATCCATTCCACTCGTCTACGCCGACCCAATCGGGATCGACCCGCTGCTTGCCGAGCTGATGGTCAAAAACGCGAAAAAGGCACTCACGCTTATCTGAAGCGGCATATGCGGATCCTGGTACTCGATACAATCCATGGCGGCTGCGAGATCGGGGGAGCGTTTGCCCGGGCCGGCCACACCGTCGATATGGTGGACGTGTATCGGGGCACGACACCGGAAGCGGCAGAACGGGCTGCACAGGAGACATATGATCTCGTTGTCGCGCCGGTTCACCTCGACCCGGAGCACCCCCTGCTTGCCGGACGCTCCGGATCGGAACCGGTGATCTCCCATCACGAGGCAGTAAGGCAGCTGCTTGAGGGTCACGTGCCCCACCCGATGATCGAGATCACCGGGGCGCAGGGAAAGACGACAACTGCATTCGCACTCGCGCACCTGCTGCCCGGCCCCGGTGTCCTGCACACATCGGCCGGGACCTACGAGATGCCCGGGCGAACGTGGTTCTTTAAAAAAAGCATCACGCCAGCCTCGGTCCTTGGGGCCACAGAAAAGGCGGTATCCCTTCCCGGCTGGCTTATTGCTGAAGAATCCCTCGGAGTGACCGGGGCCGGTGACCTTGCCATCATCACGTCTCCGTCCGATTACCGGTGCGCAGCCGGGAAAAAAAGTGCGCTCGCAGAAAAGATCGCATCGGCCAAAAAATGCCGGCGTCTCCTGCTCGCACCCGGTATCCCGACAGTGGAGCATGCGGAAGCCGTGCAGCTGGACGATGTTGCCCGGGTCTCCGGCACGACCTGCACCATCGAGTATGGCGGACGGACTGCTACGTTCTCAAACCCCCTGCTCGTCCAGCCCGGGTACCGGGTCCCGCTTGCCCTTGCCGGCACGGCTGCCGTGATGCTCGGGTACGACCCCGCACTGCTTTCCACATTCTCCGGGGTGGCGGGGCGCATGTCGGTAAGGAAACACCACAACGTCCTTGTCATCGACAACGCAAACAGCGGGACGACCGCTGAGACAACGGTCGAGGCCGCCCGGTACGCCCGGGCCTGTGCAGGATCTCCCGGGATCACGCTCGTGATAGGCACGGTCAAAGGCGACGGTGCTGTCTGCGAAGGATTCCCTGACGAGCAGATCATATCCGCAATCGAAACGATCCGGCCCCGCTCGGTCATCTGGGTGGGTGACCCCCCGAAACACGGGACTGACACTTCTGCCTCGTGGAAGATCGACGCAGTCTGCCCGACCTTAAAAGAGGCCGAGCGCTGCGCTCTTGAGAGAACAACGACCGGTGCCATTGTGCTCGCGGTCAAGACCTGGAGATAAAAATGATACCTGAACGATTCATGCACCCCCGCCCGAGCTCGATTGTGGCCGCACTCTATACCGCACGCGACCTCAAAGTGGATGTCGCGATCCTGCACGGCCCCTCGGGCTGCTCGTTCAAGCATGCCCGGCTCCTCGAAGAGGACGGGATGCGGGTGCTCACGACGGCGCTTGCAGACAACGAGTTTATCTTTGGCGGCCAGAAGCCGCTCGAAGAGGTGCTGCGGTACGCAGAGGATCATTTTGCCCCGAAGAAGATGGCCGTGATCGGGACCTGTGTCTCGATGATTATCGGGGAGGATCTCCCCTCGGCTATCGACAGCGCAGGGATCACGACCCCCACCATTGCCGTGGACATCCACGCGGGATTTCCTGAGAATATTTCCGGTGTGCTTGCGACGCTCGACGCAGCAAAGGAGGCCGGCTGGATTACGGAAGACGAGCTCGTCCGCCAGCACCGGCTCATGGGAAAAGCAAACGAGGTTGAAAAATTACGGGGCGCAGCATCGCAGGCATACATCGAACCCTCGCGGGGCGACTTAAAGCATGTCGCGGCTCAAAGGCTCATCGAATGTGCACGGAGCGGGGCAAAGGGCGTCGCGATCCTGAATGCAAAAAAGGAGACCGCGTACATGTTTGCCGATGAATTAATCGCGCTCCACGATGCCTGCCCGGATGCGAATATCACCTACATCGCAAACCTCGACAACCGGGGCCTGCCCAAGGTGCGGGCGGATGCAGAGCGGATCCGTGACGAGATGACAAAGCGCGGCGTGACGCTTGAACTGATCGGTGCGCTGGACGAGTACGGGGCAAACGGTGACGCGCTTGGCGCCCGGATCCGGGAAATTGCCCCTACGTTTGCACTTATTGCCGGCGTCCCGCACGCGATCGCCCCTGAGTACACGAACGGGATCGAGTGCTTCTCGGTGACTAACGGCCCCCGGCAGGTCGCGCCGCTCCACGCGATCGGCCACGAGCACGTACTCGTCGAGATCGACCTCCACCCAAAGACGCTGGGCGTGCGGGAGATCGTGGAGAGCGAGTTTGGTGCGGTGCTCCGGAGCATCGCATGAAATCCATTCTCATCACCGGCGACCGGTCCGGCAGCGGGAAGACGAGCATCACGCTTGCCCTTGCCGCCCTGCTCTCAAAAGAGCACACGGTCCAGACCTTCAAGGTCGGGATGGACTACATCGACCCCTCGTACCTTGCCGCAGCCTCGGGCCGGCCGTGCCGGAACCTCGATAATTTTGCCTTGAGCGAGGGACAGATCCGCGACATCTTCGCGTTCGGGTGCCGGGGTGCCGACATCGCGCTTGTGGAAGGAGTCCGGGGTCTCTACGAAGGGGCCGAGGCGCTCGACGACACCGGCAGCACGGCGGCGATCGCGAAAGTCCTCGATATCCCGGTCGTGCTCGTCGTCTCGGCGCAGAGCATCACCCGGAGCGCGGCGGCGCTTGTGAAAGGGTTCCAGGTCTTCGATCCCGATATCAGGATTGCAGGGGTCATCCTCAACCAGGTCAAGGGCGGCTCGCACCGGGACAAAGCGACCAAGGCGATCGAGTATTACTGCGGCGTGCCGGTGATCGGCGCGATCCCCCGGATGGAGGAGATGCAGCTTGCCATGCGCCACCTTGGCCTTGTCCCGTTCCGGGAGGGCAGCGGCCGGGGGGATTTTGACAAACGGATCGATGCCATCACCGGGATCATCGGGAAGTATGTCGATCTTGACCGACTCCTTTCGCTCGCCCGGGAACGCGAGCCCGTATCCCGGATGGACACGCTCCTCGACCCCGCAGAAGAGCAGCACGTCCGGATCGGCGTCGCGCTCGACGAGGCGTTCAACTTCTACTATGCCGACCTCTTCGATGTGCTCGCCTCGCTCGGGGCAAAGACCGTGCCGTTCAGCCCCCTTCATGACCGGCTGCCGGACGCGGACGGGTATATCATCGGCGGGGGATACCCGGAACTCTTTGTCCCGCAACTGGAGGCAAACGACTGTATGCGCGAGGCGGTGCGCGAAGTGTCGAAGAACGGCACCCCGATCTATGCAGAGTGTGGCGGGCTCATGTATCTCACCGACCGGATGGTGCTAAAACCCGGCTGGCAGGGGCAGGAGAAGGAACTGTCCGGGCAGATGTGCGGCGTGTTTGCGGGCGAGACCCGGATGCCGGCCAAGCGCGTGGTCAGTTACGTGGAAGGTGTCAGCAACGCCACCTGCCCGATGGGCGCTGCACGGTTCCGCGGCCACGAATTCCATTATTCGGAAGTTCTCCTTGCCCCGGAAACAACGTATGCCTACCGGCTGTCCCGCGGCATCGGCATCCACGATAACCTTGACGGGGCGGTGGTGAAAAATACCCTCGGGAGCTACACGCACCTCCACCCGGTCGGGAGCCGGGATATGTTCCATAACTTTTTTGATTGCTGCATGAACCAGCAATGAACTTTTTTTAAAGCGGGGGCGGCAGGAAAATCCGCACAAAAGAAAAAACTACAAGACACACCACACCCCATAACAATTTATGATCATTTACATTGACGGGAAATACCTCCCTGAAGGCCTCGCAAAGGTCTCTGTGTTCGATCACGGCCTGTTATACGGCGATGGTGTTTTTGAGGGAATCCGCGCATATAACGGCAGGGTCTTCCGACTCAAGGAACATATCGACCGGCTCTACGATTCGGCTAAGACGGTCGATATCCAGCCGCCGATCTCAAAAGAGGCGATGACCGAGGCGATCTGTGAGACGCTGCGCCGGAACAAGCTCAAGGATGCCTACATCCGGCCGATCATCACCCGGGGCGTCGGTGACCTCGGCCTTGATCCCCGCCGGTGCAAGAAGGCATCGGTTATTGTTATCGCCGTGACCTGGGGGGCGATGTACGGCGACCTGTACGAGAAGGGCTTAAAGGCGATCACCGTCTCGGTCCGGAGAAACGCCGCCGAGTCCCTCCCGCCGAACGTGAAGAGTCTCAACTACCTAAACAACATCCTCGCGAAGATCGAGGCGAACTACAAGGGTGGCGACGAGGCGATCTTCTTTGACACGAACGGGTACGTGGCCGAAGGTTCGGGCGACAACCTGTACATCATCAAGAACGGCGAGATCATCACCCCGCACACGCTCAACAACCTCCGGGGCATCACCCGGGTGGTCGTAAAAGAGATTGCAGAGTCGCTCGGGATCACCTTCCGGGAGCAGAACCTCGGGTACTTCGATCTCTACACCGCGGACGAACTGATCTGCTCCGGGACAGCGGCAGAGGTCGCACCGATCACGTGGGTCGACGGCAGGGTCATCGGCACCGGGAAGCCCGGCCCGATCACCCGGCAGCTGATTGCAGCGTTCCATACCGTGACCGAACACGAGGGATATCCAGTTTATACAAAGGCAAAGGCTGGTAAGGCAAAGCCGGCAGCAAAAAAGAGTGCTGCACCAAAGCCGGTGGCAAAGAAGCCTGCCGCAAAGAAGACCGGCGCACGGAAAAAATAATTTTTTTGCCGGGGGCCCGGGAATGAACCGGCCGCTTCCCGTCTTGTATTTCCATAACCTATTTATCAGGCAGAGTAAAACTAGTTAGAGCAATATGCTGCTATAGTGTAGACCGGCCAATCATGCGGGCCTTTCACGCCCGCGACTGGGGTTCGAATCCCCATAGCAGCACTTCTTTTGTGAAAGTTCAATTCTCTCATAGTTCATATCGTGTAAACGACATATTCCATGAGGTTTCAGGCTTTATCAAAAACCTTATCGCAAATTTCTTTATGTTCAGACTGAAAAGAATGTTTTCTTCTCTAAATAGTGCTTGCGCAACCAATTGAACTGCTTTCCAGAGGTCTCGATCCGATCCGAAATCATATCGTCTCTATGATAGCCTCTTTCTGCTGCACAGCCTGACGTTTCGCGATAACATATTGGATAATAACACCGGCTATCGCACATATAAGCCCAACAAGGGTGGAATACGTGATGTACATTCCGGCAGCTGCCGGTTTTACGGGAAAGTCCGGGACGCTGCTGACCGCGAGGATATAGGTACTGGCACCATACAGAATGAGCCCGATTGCAAAGACAAAGAACGGGAAGACCAGTACTTTTGCTAGGTTCTCCCGCTCATTGATATACACATCGACAATAACTCCAATTGATGTGACAAGACCGGCGATAATCAGCCATATGATTGCCCCATAGAGAAAACTCATCACGTACAGGAGAACGCCCATGCTGCTGTCTGAAGTATAATACTTCAGGACTGTGAAAAAACCAATAGCAAAGCCGATGACCACGAGCACGATGGTGGTCGAGTACGTGACAAAAGAGAATTTACCCCGGGACATGGATGCCCGTAGTGCATTGATAATCCCGTGGATAAATTCGTCCAGACCAAACCCTTTGTATAGCAGGTATATCCCAATCACACCGATCACGATAATGGTCGCAGTTCCCGGGTATCCCAGGATAAATGCGCTCGCGTAGAGCAGCATGGCAAGGCCAAGGGGAACGAAAACCACCCGGGAGATCTTGGGATCGTCGAGGAGTTTTTTTAAGATATAATACGTCCCCTCCAGATTGGGCATCTGGTTGACAATCACGCGCCGAATGCTTGCGACCGGAAGCCGTGACTGGATAATAGGTACGACGTACTCGTCTTCTGCGCCATCTGAAACAAGGATGCAGCTTGTGGGGTTTGTCTCTTTTATCACATCATCGAGGGTTGCTGCGATCTTCCGGTCCCCTTCGATCATGTGCAGGTGGTTGCCGGCAATAACTGCGACAACGGCCTCTTCACCTTTTGCGATCAGTTCATCATAAATTTTTACCGCAGAAAAGATCGCATTGACATCAGAGTCTTCCGGGTCGGCAAGGGCTAATGTGTCGGCTGCTTTCAGGCACTCGTGCCTGCCGACAACCGGGCTTTCAATTTTTGCCTTCCACCCGATATCATCGTCCCGGTCTACGCTCAGGACGAGAGTCCGACCCTCTGTCATTGGTATAATAAAATTGCCGTAAATCTATTAAACGATTGCCTAGAGGAAAAAAAGCGGATTGTTTTTTTAAATGATTAGACGAGTTTAGAACGCTGGAGCAGCAGGAGATCGTCCGTGGTAAGTTTTTCCCCGGCCCGGAAGTTCTGGAACAGGTGTTCGGCTTCCTGGCGGACGGCTTTCTGCTCTTTTGTTACCTTGACCTTTTTGGTTTTCTTGCGCAGCCCGGAGATAACCTTGTCGTAATCGCGCAATTCTTTCTGGCAGGCGATGAAGAATTTATGCTCGGCATCTGCGGATTCCTGGGCCTCGACAAAACTCTTATGGGCCGCATCAGCCGCCTCACGGGACTTGTCTGCCTTTCGGTAGGATTCGACCATAAGGTCATGATGTTTCTGGGCAAGTTCGGCAAGTTCGGTTACCTTTGCGTGGAGCTCGGAAGCATCCTTGCGAAAATCCCGGGCAGATGAGATCTTCGTCCGCATCTCCTTGTTCTGCTCGAGCTCGGCCTCCTGTTCCCGGACCTGGCCTTTCATCTGCTTGATCTTCTCAATGAGCTCGCGCTCCTTGTCAGTAGTAAAGACCTCGGTCTGCTGCCGGTACTCCATGTATTCGATCTGCTTCTGGAGTTCCTTGATGCCCCGGTTCTTAAGCGTCCCGTGCTCTTTTTTGAACGCTTCGATCTCTTCAAACAGCACATTTGCCTTGTCGTTTAAGTCGTTGCGCTGCGCTTTCTGGTCAAGTACTTCCTGGTTGTACTTGTCCCGGAGATCCTTGTTTTTCTGCGCTTCTTCTACAAACTCCCGGGTCTGGTTGTTGAGCGTATTTCTTTCCCGCGCAGATTTGCTAGCGGTGGCGTTGAGCTCATTTCTTCGGTTCTTGTGCTGTTCAGACTCAGCGAGGATCTTCTTTCGCTTTTCCATCAGGTCATTCAACATGCGTTACCACTCCTCATCGTATAATCCTGTAAGGAAGGTGCAAACACTATGTCAGAGACAGTAACTGACAAAAGCATGCGCGATTGTGCATGCGCATCTCTTTTGTAACCGCTCTGCATGCAGGATGCAGGGCGAAAAACATCAGAAAAGGATCGTTGCATAGAATATTTGCAAGACTTCAAAGAGAAGCCTTTGTTCGACACACGGTTCATGATGTTCAACACCCGGTACATGGATGACACCCATGCACCGGGTGTCGCCCAACATTCTCCCTTTAGATTATCTGGTCGAATGTACTATATTTTAATGGTGGGGACGCCTATTAAGTGTTTCGCCGACATTTCGAAGGAGAATCCCGGTGATGCCAAACGGGAAGAGCAAATTTTTTTCTGAAATTTACCTGAAAAAGCGGGGGTGGCGGCGTACCGTCATCACCCCCGAATCATTGATAACTGTTTTTTTGTTTTCTTGTTGTGCGTGGTACTTATCCGACCCATTCAAGGACGCCGCCGCCACTTGTCTGGTCCTTCGATGCTGCCCGCCTTCCCTGGCTCTGGGGCATCTCAACCTGTTTTGGGCTGGACCGCTTGGCGTCGATTTCCTGAACCATGGTCTTATATGACTGGCGTGTCCCGAGGATCTGGGCACTCTTGACACCGGTCATGATGGCGAGGACACGGATTTTGCCTTCCATGTCGGGCCTGACACGGGCACCCCAGATAACATCTGCGTGCGGGTCAAGCTCGTACGTGAGCGAGGTTGCGACTTCTTCCGCATCCTGCAGGGTAAGGTCGGTACCTCCAGTAATGTGAATCAGGCTGCCGGTTGCGCCGCGGTAATCGATATCAAGCATCGGGTTGCTCAGGCACTCGCGGACGACACTCTCTGCCTTGTTCTGCTGCTTGCTCTCCCCGACAAGCATGGATGCGACACCGCCCTTGGACATGATCGCCCTGACATCTGCGTAATCGATGTTAATGAGCGAAGGTTCTGTGATAGTCTCGGAAATACCCTTGACCGTTTCTCCAATCAGCTGGTCCATGACAGAGAATGCCTGGCCCAGCGGGAGGTTCGGGACGAAGTTTTTCAGCCGGTTGTTATCAAGGACAATGACCGAGTCCGCTGCTGCGGCAAGCGCTTCAAGTCCTTCTTCTGCACGGATCAACCGTGCCTTTTCGACCTGGAACGGGTAACTGACCATCCCGACTACAATTGCACCCTGCTCCTTTGCAACCTGTGCAACGACCGGGGCTGCACCTGTACCGGTACCTCCTCCCATACCTGCTGTGATGAACACAAGGTCTGCTGATTCGAGCAGTGCCTCAAGGGTGGGGCGGGCCATCTCGGCTGCACGCTTACCGACATCAGGGTAACCACCGGCACCGAGACCACGGGTCAGGGATTTCCCGATGAGGACACGCTTGTCGGCCTGGATCATATCCAGGTGCTGCTTGTCCGTGTTGATCGCAATCGTTTCTGCACCGGCGACTCCCATGTGGTGGATACGGTTTACCGTGTTGTTTCCGCCGCCACCGCAGCCGATAATCACAATTCTTGGCTGCCCGAGGAAATCGTCATCAGGTTCATTTGAGCCGGACTTGCTTACCTCTTTTTCAAGTTCGGCATTTTTTAATGCGTCGTTGATTATGCTTTGCATTTCTACCCTCTCATACCTTGAATGAAACCTGGTCATTATCCTTTAAGACACGGCCCGCTCGTTTCTCAACAAGTTCACGGACGGCAGCCCGGACAGCTTCTGATACATTAGGATACTCGCCTGCGTCCACCATCTGCTGGAGCAGGTTAATCTGCTGTTCGGGTAACCGGAGCGTGATTCGTTGCATCATTGTATCTCCATTTCTGACATATGTCGGTCAATTGTCGTTCATATGTCTGACAAGGGGAACTCTTGTGTCTGACTTAACCAGATAGACCAAAATGATACACAATGGAATATATGCCTTCTCATTTGATCCTGGCCCCGTCTCCAAACGCATTTATGACTTCCCGGCCAAGTAATTTTAAAAAAGACGGACGATTCAATGGCTGTTGATTTTCCCAGACCCGTGATACATGGTGGCACCGGAAAGCGACAGCGTGAAAATACCGGGAAAAACCTGCTGGATTTCAGCGCGAGCCTCAATCCCCTGCCCCCCCGGTTCGCGTGGCACTGCGATCCTGCGTGCCTTTCAGCGTACCCGGATAATGAATACGTTCAGCTCAAGGAGTGTATCGCACACACATTCCACCGGGATCCTGAAGAGATCTGCGTAGGAAACGGATCCATTGAACTGATCCGTGTTTTCTGCGCGGTCGGGCTCTCCGGAAAAAAAACGTATTTTACCGAATCTCCCACGTTCGGCGAATATGCGCTCTCCGCCTGTCTTGCCGGTGCATCGGAAGTAAGGGCCCCTGAATCTGCCAGCGTCTCCTTTGTCTGCAACCCCAACAACCCGACCGGAGAACTGCACAACCGCTCTGAAATGATGGCACGTATCAGGGATGTGTCGTCACATGGGGGGATGCTCTTTGCTGATGAGGCATTTATTGAGCTTGCAGACCCGGCACAAAGTATTGTGGATATACGTGATCCCTCACTTTTTGTCCTGCGCTCGCTCACCAAGAGTTTTTCCGTTCCCGGGATCCGGTTCGGGTACGGTTTCGGGAATCCTGACATGATTGCGAAGATCGAGACCGCCCGCCCGCCCTGGAGTGTAAATGCATATGCAGAGGCATTTGCCCTCCAGGCATTCAGCCATCTTGATGAACTAGGGAAATCCCGGGACTATATCCGAAAAGAACGCGAATGGCTGTCTTTGAAGATCGAAGAACTCGGGCTGCGGTGTCACCCTTCTTCGGTTAACTACCTGCTTGTGGACTGTGCCCGTTCTGTGGAACCGCTGTGTACGCAGCTCGAAACTCATGGTATTCTCGTTCGTGACTGTACCTCGTTTGGCCTTCCCACCTGTATCCGCGTCGCTGTGCGGACCCGCGAGGAGAATGAACAGCTTGTGGAGGCACTCTCTGCATGCGTGCGCTGATCATGGCCGGGGGCGCGGGCAGCCGCCTCAACAGCGGAGAAAAACCGCTGATCCTTATCAACAACCGACCGATGCTCGGGTACGTCATCGATGCGTTTGCCGGGGCCGGGTGCGAAGTGGTTGTTGCAACGTCCCAAAAAACTCCCATGACCCGGAACTGGTGCCGGGTAAATGGTGTCGATTCCTACAATGCTGATGGAGTGGATTATATCCTCGATATGGTCGAAACGGTGCAGGCGCTTGAGGAGACACAGCCACTCTTTGTAAGTGTTTCAGATATCCCCTGCATTGATGCCGAAATTATTGCAGGTATCCACGAGGCCTACCTGAGTTCGGGAAAAGATGCCTGCTCAACATGGGTGCCGAGCCGTATTGTCAAGGCCTGCCGTGGCGGCATGACCTACCGCGAGACGATAAAAAACGAGGAGGTCTGCCCGACCGGGCTCAATATTTTACGCGGAGACCGGATTGCAGACGTGCAGGATGAACTGCAGCTGGTGATTGCCGATCCGCGTCTGGCTCTTAACGTCAACACGCGGGAGGACCGGGCCGCTGCAGAAGCGTTTTTACACAAACGTTCCGGAAAACCATAGGTTTTGCGGCGAAATTTTAAAAAATGCGCACCGGGTTACAGGGCAATCAGCCCCAATCCGTGCCTTTACGCTCAAAAAACGGCAGATGCTGGCGTATTTAGTACGAATGCATATTAAGGTGCGGGGTCAAATACTGCTGTATTATGGTGGAGTCGCAGGAGATCGAGCTGCAGGGTCATATCATCGATTCGGGTATCATGACCCAGCTTTTTGACCGGGTCATGGACATGGGAGGGAATTTCGAGATCCTTGTCTTTGATGTGGGCAAAAAGAAGACCGATCCGACGTACGCACGCCTCAAGATTGTGGCGCAGGACAAGGAGAAACTGCGCGCCATCATGTCGGAGCTCCACCGGTTCGGGGCCCGGCTCCCCCCGGTAAAGTCCGTCCACTACGTCCCTGCGGCCGGCAACCGGGACTCGCCCAAAAATTTCTACACGACCACCAATCACCCGACGCAGGTCAGGCTTGCGGACGAATGGGTCCAGGTCGATGGCATCGAGATGGACTTTCTCATAGTGGTCGATCCAAAAAAGAAGAAGGCCCGGTGCACACCATTAGGGAAGATAAAGAAAGGCGACCTGGTGGTTGTCGGCGAGGGAGGGGTGCTGGTGAGTTATCCCGACCGGCCCCGGACCAGCAGCACGTTTGAATTCATGCACGGCACGGTCTCTTCGGAACGCCCCAGCGAGACCCTGATCGCCCAGATTGCAAAAGAGGTAATCGAAGTCCACAAGAGCGGGGGGAAAATTATCCTTGTCGGGGGCCCTGCGATCATCCACACCGGTGCGGACAAGGCGGTGGCAGAGATGATCCGGAAAGGATACATCAACGTCCTGTTTGCGGGTAATGCGCTTGCGACCCATGATGTGGAGTACAACCTCTTCGGGACATCGCTCGGGATGGACCTGAAAACCGGAAAACCGGTGATGGGTGGGCACCGGCACCATATCTACGCGATCAGCGAGATCATGCGGGCCGGTTCTCTTAAGAACGCGGTAAAGAAGGGCATTCTCAAAGGGGGTATCATGTACGAGTGCGTGAAGCACGATGTACCGTTCGTGCTTGCCGGTTCGATCCGCGATGACGGACCATTGCCTGATGTGATCCAGGACACCATGGTGGCACAGGATGAGATGCGCAAATATATCCCCGGCTGTAAGATGGTGCTGATGGTCGCGACCCTCCTGCACTCGATCGCGGTAGGTAACTGCCTGCCCTCGGGGGTAAAGACCGTCTGCGTAGACATCAACCCTGCCTCGGTGACCAAACTAATGGACCGGGGCACAACGCAGGCAATTGGTATAGTCTCCGATGCCGGGACCTTCCTCCCGCTTCTTGCCGAACAGATCGAAAAGCAGAGCAAGGGGAAAAAGTAGGAACATCCTTTTTTTAAAAAGGCTTATGGAAAACAGTTCTCACTACCGGGGTACATCGAAATGATGACCCCTCGTTTCAGGTACCCCGCTTACGGCAGGGTGCGCAGCACACCGGTCTCCCGGGTATCATACCCGCCCAGTCGTTCGAGCACGGCTTTGAATGCGGGGGAAGAGATCGTTTCCACGAGTGCTTTTACCCGGGGATCTTTCATGTGCGAGGCGCGGATGGCAAGTTCGTATCGCTCAGTTGCTACCGGGACAAAACGGAGATGCAGGGCCTGTGCCGCTGAAAAGACACCCATACCGGCATCGGCCTCCCCGGATTTTACTGCAAGCGCCACGGCAAGATGTGTCGTAACCTCCCGGTCGTATCCCCGTATGTCCTGCGGGTCAATACCCCGTTTCTGGAGTTCGAAGTCAAGCAGTATCCGCGTACCCGCACCTTTTTGCCGGTTGACGTAAGTATGGTGCATAAGATCGTCAAACCCGAGACCGTCACGCGAGATCACGCCCTGCTGGCGTTCTGCTACGCAGACGAGCACGAGCTCCTGACCGGGCATATGCTTTTCCAGGTACGATACATTGAAACTCCCATCTTTTGCGAGCAGATGCATGGGTGCCGCATGGCATTCATCATTCATCAGCGCGATGATGCCGCCCATGCTTCCCACGTTCGTTGAGTGGAGATCCACGTTCCGATATCGGAGAAGATCGGCAAGGTAGTCGAGGACCGGGTCGTGGCTGCCGGTAACAAGGAGCGCCTGGCCGGCATCAGCGAGGGGCACCATGAGCGTTGCAGTGACCGGCTCGCCCTTCTCCATACCTTCGACACCGGGCAGGATGGTGATATAGGCGTTTGCCCGGACCGCGCTCATCTGCACACTTGCACCCCGTGAGAGCGGGGAAAGCACCCATCGGCTGCCCACCATGCCGGCTGCACAGAGAACAAATTCCTCAGTGCCGATATCCTTGTGAAGCGTGGTTGTGAGCTGCCCCTCAAGAGTTTCCGGGACTGCGGGATTGAGGCCATAATGCCCGAGCAGCGGGAGGACAATCTCCCGCAGGAGGGTAAGTGCGGAAAGGGGGTAACCCGGCATGCCGATCACCGGTTTTTCTCCAACACGCCCGATAATCGCCGGTTTTCCGGGTTTTATCGCTATACCGTGAACGAGCACCTCGCCAAGCTCTGCGATGACATCAGCGGTATAGTCCCGCGTTCCCGCCGAGGAACCGGCCGAAACGATGACGATCTCGTTCTCTGTGAGGGCTTTTTTTATGGCATTGCGGATGAGCTCCGGCTCGTCCTTAACAATAGGGTACCGTGTACACTTTGCACCGACAGCAGTCAACACTGCAGAGGCCATCAACGTGTTGCTCTCGACGATCTGGCCCGGGGCGGGACGGATATGGTGATCGACAAGTTCACTGCCGGTCGGGATGAGGCCCACTCTCACGCTAAGAACGTCAACTTCAGCGATTCCGTATGCTGCAAGTGCCCCGGGTTCGTGAGGGCGAATCATGTGCCGGGAGGCAAACACCATCTCGGACTCGCCAATATCCTCACCAGCGGGACGGATATGCTGCCAGGGAGGTACTGCCTTTCGTATGACATACTGCTCGTGCTCAACCCAGACATCCTCGATCATGATCACTGCGTCATACTCCGCAGGGACAATGTTTCCGGTATTGACCCGGGCCACCCGGGCGAGCGTTACCGGGTGCTGCTCGTCTGCCCCGGCGGTGTCCACGCTTTTTACCGCAATACCGTCCATCGCGGCAAGATGGATCTCAGGCACGGAGTACCGTGCGATCACGGGCGAGGCGGTTACACATCCCACGCACTTTTCTATGGTCACCCGTTCGACTGACGGTGTACAGCTAAAAGACCGGGAAACAATCGCTTGTGCTTCGGCAAGCGATTTAACATCAAGATAGCGTTTCACCATTGCGATACCCCCGGTACAGCGCCTCGGGCTTGCAGGTCGGGCATCATGTAATCTCCGTTCTCCTCCGGATCCGGATGCCGGTGCAGTATCATGAGTGCAGGTAATCCACGAATATGCGATACGATCATGCTGTACGGAAAATATCCGTTCTTGTTTGTGATAAAGAATTGTTCTGTCCGCAAGTCTGTGATGGGACACCGGTAGTTGGCTCACGGTCAATGGTTCCCTGCACAAGAATAAACAGTACCACGTGTAGCCGGCTCACTTTCCTGTACCAATACTCTGACACGAGTCCACGTGAAAAATCTCATCTCCTGTTTTGAAATTAACCTCAATCAACTTCTTATGATTCATCGGGTTCAAGCTCAACCGCGATAACTATCTGAAATCAATTGATATGACAAGGAAAATGGGAATCCCATCAACATGAGCCGGGTATTTTCTATCTCGAAACCCCGTTTTTACTAAATGTTGGGGTTTGTTCCTGAATCTTCTGATGATTATTCGTTATTCTCTTTAATAAAAACCAAAAAACGGACGGCCCCTCTCCCTTCACGATAGTGTTTTGTAGAGATACAAAATTCGCTGGATCGCGGAGAGGTTCGTGCAGATCGCGATAATGATCACGGAAACCCAGATAAACCCGGTAACGCCCCCAAGGATCAGCACAAGGAATGTTTCGGGCCGGCCAAAGAACCCGACGCCTTCAAGAGGGTCGTCGATTTTGCCCTCCACCTTTTCCCGGTACCCGATCTCCGCGTAGACAACCGGCTTGATGAACGTGTTCATCAGCGAGCCGGTTATGGCAAGACCGATGACGGCAAAATCTGCAATTCTTGGGACCGGCAAAAACCCGCTCACGATGGTGATCCCGGAGAGACCGACGCCGAGCAGCACAAGGGCATCCACGTACTTATCGACGATCCAGTCAAAGACGGCCCCGAAGTTGGTGTGAGAGTTGGTTCTGCGTGCAATGCTACCGTCAATGAGGTCAAAGAGTGCCGAGAGCAACAGAAGCAGGCTCCCGATCAGAAACTGCCGTTCCACAAAAAGGACTGCAGCAGCAATCCCTGCAACGAGAGCAAGAAACGAACACTGGTTTGGGGTAATACCGCAGCGGACAAAGACCCCTGCAACCGGCTCAAGGTACTGTTTAAACCGTGGCCGGAGGGCGGTAATATTCATAGCTCAATTGATGGGTACGCGAACCATTAATAGTTACGGAAAAATACCGGATTGCAGGTATCATCAACTTACGTGTATTATTATTACCTGCAGGCAATCATCATATTATTTACATCGCGCGTCTAATGAAAAACTAAAGAGTTGAACCTGATGGCAGCAACACCGGCCCGTCCGCACGTTTTAATGATGTCCGAGATCACTGCTGACGGCAAGCTTACCCTGAAAAATGGTGCTTCCAGCAAGATCCTGATGAAATATATGGCGCATGAAACCGAGATCCTGCTCCACGAGACCCGGGCCGCTTACGATGCGATCATGGTCGGCGCAAACACCATACGGATCGATAATTCATTTTTAACAGTACGGCTCGTGCCCGGAAAAAGCCCGCTCCGGGTCATCCCGTGCAGCATGGCAGACATCCCACTTGACGCAAACATACTCGGGCCCGATGCAAAAACCCTCATTGCAGTGTGCGAGCAGGCTCCAAAGGATCGGGTCGCTGCAATTAAGGCAAAAGGCGTAACCGTGGTAACGGCCGGGAAAACTCATGTCAATCTGCCCCTGCTCATGCAGATCCTGCATGACGATTTCGGGATAAAGAAACTGATGATCGAAGGCGGCCCGACTTTAAACTGGCACATGCTCCATGACAAACTGGTCGATGAAATCCGGCTCATCCACCTGCCGTTTATTGTCGGCGGATCGGATACGCCATCCCTCGTGGGCGGAATGCATATCAATACCGAAGACGAGATGATCCGGTTAAATCTCAAGAAATACTATATGTGCGGCAGCAACCTCGTCTCCGAGTTTGACGTGCTGTACACATAAGAGCTTACCTTTATGGCACAAATCCCTGAAACATCCCCGGCATTTCCTGCGCCGGGCCCGGCACCGCACAGTACCGGTTTGAAATGGTTCCTGGTCATCGTTGTCGGACTTATTCTTGTGATCGGAATTTTTATTGCAACGTTCTATATCGCAGACAACTCGCATCCCGGCGTAAAAGTCATCCGGATGGAAGGACAACTTTCCACCGGAGATTTCTCTGATGCTACTGGTGTTGGAAGCGAGTACGTGGGCAACCAGCTGCGGGATGCGGCCAACGATCCGATGGTCGAGGCGATTGTCATCCGGGTCGATAGTCCGGGCGGGACACCGGCTGCTGCAGAGGAGATCATCAGTGACCTGGAGTATGCAAAGACCAAGAAACCGGTCGTTATATCGATGGGGGACATGGCCACCTCTGCTGCGTACTATGTGAGCGCCCACGGGGACAAAATATATGCGAACCCGGATACGTTTACCGGGGCTGTCGGTGTTATCTGGACATTCTCGGACATCAGCAGCTGGATGAAGCAGGAAGGCTATAATGTCTCTGTCGTAAAATCCGGGGAGAAAAAGGATATGGGATCGACATCCCGCGCCCTGAGCACCGATGAACGGGAGTACGCCCAGAAGATCGTCAACGATAGTTTCGAGAGGTTCATCACGGATGTGACAACGCAGAGGGTGATTGCACGGTCAGATATCGATGATGGCCGGGTGATCCGGGGTTCCGATGCGGTGAAGATCAACCTTGTCGACAAACTAGGCAACCTCAATGACGCAATTGAAGGCGCGAAGGAACTGGCGGATTCAAGGAAGTAATTTTACCCGGTTTTTTTTCGCGGGATTTATTTATATCTGTACCTGTTTTGTTGCAGGAACATGACGCAATTTAACGTCCCTGCCGGGGATTTGCTTTGTCAGTCACTTATCGGCGTTTTCCCATTCATGACCGATTTTCACGGGAGGCTATCTTTGCATAAAAAGATGCGGGAAACGAATCTCAGTACTTCTCTATTTTCACGTTGAAAGAACAACCACCAAAAATTCGAATGAGCCAGATCTGGAAGCGGGAGTACCCTTTTTTGGCAGCCGCCACCCTCACTTTATGCCAGGAGGGGGTACCTCCCCATTTGTACAAAGGTGGCACCCCCCCACTCCCGGGCTACAAGAAGGGGGTGGGTGATCATGCTTTTAAAAAATTGGTCGGGGGGTGGGGGTACCTCTCCTTTTTAGGAGCGGGGGGTACCCCCTTGCAAGAAAAGAGGCCCCTACCCCCACTAAGCCATCGGCGGGCAAAATATCCCTTCAGACGATAACTCCACGCGAAGCACAGGTTTTGGAAATGCCGAAAAGGGGGGGGGTAGGCCTCCACTTATGCCCGGACAGGGGGGTGGGGGTACCTCCCGGTTTTGGGAGCGGGGGGTGCCACCCCGGGCTGGTTGAGGGGAGTACCCCCAATGAACCAAAAATCGTTCGGCAAGTACTGTTAAAAAATTCTGATGTGTGTAAAGGAAAATTTAGAGAAGTACTGAATCTGAAAAATCAAGTATGAACCGGGGTTCTCACGAGAATCATGGAAAAATTGTTAATTAAAAGTCTGGGAAGGGCTCTCTACCCTATGGCCTCTCCAAGGCACGGCGGGGCAAGGAAATTTTTTTGTAGTATTTTTTAATCGATAGATAGTCACTGATCCGCCGAAAGGGCATCCCTTCAGGAAAGTGGCACTCATCGTACCTCCTGCATTAGAGAGGGCAGATACGATCTCATCCGTTATTATGTAGGGGTCTTTTTTAAAAAAACAGATTTTTCTCCGGAACCCGGGGAAAAAACGTTTCATATCATCCGGATCGGGTCGGCCTTCATGTATTCCCGGCAGACGGTTGTTGCGTAGTGGCCCGGGGGGAGGGTAAATTTCAGGTGCACATTTGTTTCCTGCACGGAAGCATCGATCATTGTTTTAAGGGCAATTGGGCGCCATGCACCATCGAACTTTGTCCTGACAAAAAGTGAGGCTTTGCGGAAATCATCAGCGGTGATCTGCATCTCTGCAAGAATATCCCGGATAGCATTGTTTCCGGTGACGGCATCTGTCTCATCCTTGCCCGGCATGAAAAGCGCGATGCTGCACCGGCCCCGGGCCAGATGGAGCGTGACTGCAGAAATATTTGCCGCCGTCACTGCATCGGTGCGGCCGTTTGTGAAGATCAGACGGTCTCCCGGGAGAGGATCGGTGAGAGTGTGACCTTCGCTGAGCCGGTGCGAAAGGGCACTGTTGAAGAGGTAAGACTGGAACGCGGAGACAAACATTGAGAGGAGTTTTGGCGGCAGCTGCTGGAGTGCACCGGCATAATCGTCCGTATGGGTGTGGAGGTACGAGAGCATCGAACGCTCAAAGGACATATGCACCGGCAACTCGCGGAGGGCGACTGCCGTGTCCCGGGTGTCCATAAACGCTGTCCTGACCCGTCGGACTTCTTCGGTCTCGTGGGGGAATGCCAGGCCCACATAGATCATCACGGCCTGTTCGTAATCCCCGTGCAGGATCTGTTCCCCGATCCGGTGCGTCAGCGGGCGGATGACGCCGAAACGCTGGAGCCCGAAATAATTGGGCAGGGCCTGCGATGCGGTCTCCGTTACGGTGATGACCCGGCCGGCCAGATCCTCCGGGTCGGCAGCCCGTATACAGATGTCGAACCGGTTTCCCTCAAGATCGCCAAGCGAGAGCTGTTCGTTCGACTGCCCGATTGGTTCAAGGATAATATCTTTTAAGGAAAACGCGGCGATATCCTCTGGCGTTACCTTGTAGAGCGAGATGAGCTGCGTTGTTCGTGCATTCTTGTCTTTTGTCCCCGCCCACCCGATCCGCCGGTGGCTGATATTGAGCCGGCGGGCGATCTCCTTTACCGCGTGCTGGAGTTCCCAGTTGGTTTTCGTGAGCCGGCAGATCAGGTACGGGCCTGTCGTCTCGCCTTTTCCTGCGGGAGAGATCTCGTCAACCAGAAAATCTTCCGGCACCGTGCGGAGCGTTCCGCCGATCCCCGGGGTAGCGGTCGCGTAGTACTGCATCCCGAGCTCGCGTTCAAGCGCATAGGGACTCTCTTTCATAAGAGCGAGAGCGTCCCGGTAATCCTGTCGAGCTCTTCTGATTTTGCCGGCCCAAGGCCGAGGGCGGTGATGGTGCCGGGGGGGATCTCGGTCATGCCGGCGTCCTGTATCAGGGATGTCGAAATCCCGGCCTGTTCCGCGAGCACCTTGATCTCAAAGAGGGCCCTCTCGCTGTCGGCTTTGAGCACTACTTTTTTCTGACCTTCCGTCTGCCACGCTTTGCGCAGCGTTTTATCTGCGCTCTCAAACGCCCCGATTGACGCATGGGCAGCCTGAGCGCATTTCTTGCCGCAGCTCATCTTTACGTCATTACGGATAATGAGGCACTGTTTGTACCTGAAATCAGGTTCGTGCCTGAATCTGGTTTCATTTTGAGGTAATTTTGGCATCGCGAAATCTCTTTAGTTTAGGCAGAAATTAACCTTATCATTTCCAAAAATTGCAGACGATTTTGTAAAATCAGAATCCTGTCAATTACCGTGTGGAAAAGAGGGGAGATCAATTACTTTACCCTTTGACAGGTCTCTTTGCCATGAGAAACCTCTATCTGATCTCTCACTAAAAAGCAATTATGAAAAAATCACAATCTGAATCTAAAAATACGCACAGAACGAAATTAAAGGATAGCTCTGCTCAGATAATGTTATCTAACCTCAGTAAGAAACACAGTGCTTTTAATGATTTTTATTCCGACAATAAAGCCGATATTAATAAAATAAACATTAACTGGACTATCTCTACAGAATCTAAAAAAGAGGGTACTTCTTCACCAGTAACAGATACCATTATCTTAAAAAAATATCCAAAATCCCTAGAAGATGCACGAATCGTCGCCCATGAAATCGAACATCTGCTGATCTGGAAAGAGGGATATCCTTACGTCATAGCTGACCCCCATGCCGATGTTGAAGTGTACCGCCAGCTTCACCAGTTGGCTCAGGTTATCCAGGAACCGGTTTTTGAGCCTATGGTCGAATCGAGATTGAAAAAATACTTTAAAAAATTGTGCTCTGACAATCACACTTCTGCAATGAAAGGATTAACAAAATTAATTGAAAACAAGGAAAAAATCCTCCCTGAACTAAACGATTGCCGGAATCTCCTGTATTACAGTTGTCTGTATGTCCAGAAATGCCTGTTACTTGAATCCACCTGCGATAAAGACAAAGCCGAGGAATATATCCTTAAATTTAATTCCAATTTTGGCGAAACTATTCTGCCGTGCGCAGAGAAAATACTATCTCTGATAAAAAAGAACAACACTCGTTCTCCTGAATCAGTCAAAATAATTTTAGAGAGCATTCTCCAGAACAGGAAATTTGGATTTGACTACCGGTACCAGGAAGAATATAACCGGTTCTCCCTATTCGACTAAAACAGCAACTTCGGGAGTCGGTCTTGAGACGGTACCTGCAAGGATAGATCTGCATCACGGTCCCACTCCCACCCATACAACACCAAATCCGGCCGTTATTCACATAGGTCCCCTTACAGACCCGATCCAATCCGGGCTCAATCCAGCCCCCGATTGCCCTTTTCACACCCCAAAAGAAGCCCGCATCAGGCCCCGTTTCAAAATGCCCTTAAATCAGCCGTATTTTGCCAAACGGACGAAATAAAACAATCTCATATTGCGGTTTTAAGGCTTGAAACAGGGTCCGGATGGGTGTTTATTGGTGAAGGAAACAAATGCCGCTACAAGGCCGCCATGGCCCGATTAAAGGCATTATATGGGGCTCAATTTGGGCTTTGTTTTGGAATCAGGGGATTTATAAGGGATTTTTATTGGGGTGCGTTTATGGTGATGATCCCCGGGTAAGTGGACTGGAATCCATTTTACTGGAGGGGAAATATGATCAGGGAAGTCTGTGCCTCACGTGAGAAAGCGGAGCTCGTGCCGCACCGGGGAAAATATACCCCGGCTACCCACCTCACGAAAGTATCCGCGCACCGGATTGCCCGGCCGGATCCCGGCAAAAACATAATCAGACGGTGGTAGGGACATAGTTTTAAATGGGGGGTGCCCTTTTTCGGGGCGGGCTGGAAAACCTGAAAACCCTCACCGGAGGCAGGTTAAATTAACTTGTTAACAATTCTATGCAAACATGTCCGATTTGTTAAAGAACCTCAAAATGGTGTCAAATCAAATGCCTTTATTAGAGGCAAGTACCAAAATTTTGTTGATAGTCATGGTCAGAATAGCCGTAAATCTGATTTCAGGAAGAACTATCCAGCAAGGTGTTGCGATCGAGGGTGGAAAAGAGAAGCCCTACTATCGTGAAGCAGCTGGAATTATTGAAATGGACCGCTCCGATTTAAAAAAACTCGGGGCATGGAAGAACACCACCGTCCGGGTCACCAGCCCTTATGGCAGCGTTATAGTCAAAGCGGTCGAGACTGCCCAGGGACCGCACCCGGGTGTAGCTTTTATCCCGATGGGACCGTGGGCAAACTCCATTATTGACCCGAATACCTACTCCACGGGGATGCCAACATTCAAAGGAACTCCTGTGACACTGGAAGTTGCAGCAAACGAGCCGATCCTTCTCGGCATCGAACTTGTACAGAAACTTTGCGGGGTGAAAACTGAATGACCAGGACTATAACCGATGTGGTCTGCCCTTTCTGCGGAACACTTTGTGATGATATTGAAGTGATTGTTTCCGATGATGGCAAGAAACTCCTCGAAGTCGACAATGCCTGCGTAATCGGGACAGAAAAGTTCCTGCACTCGCAATCACCTGACCGGATCACCCGTCCCCGGATGCACCAGGAAGACGGGTCATGGAAGGAGATCTCCTATGATGAGGCTGTTGAATACACCGCCCAGATGCTCGCAAAGGCGAAAAAGCCACTCATGTTTGGGTGGTCTTCAACCAACTGCGAGGCCCAGAGTGTGGGTAATGAGATTGCCGAAATGAGCCGGGCATGCTGTGACAATACCGCTGCAACCTGCCACGGCACTTCCCTGATTGCGATTCAGGATGTAGGTCTTCCATCCTGTACTCTTGGAGAAATCAAGAACCGTGCGGACAGGATTGTCTTCTGGGGTTGCAACCCGGCACATGCCCACCCCCGGCACATGTCCCGGTACTCCATCTTCCCTCGCGGTTTTTTTACGGGTAAGGGACAGATGAGCCGCAAGCTGATTGTTGTTGATCCCCGTGTTACCGACACCGCCAAGATGGCCGACATGCACCTTCAGGTAGCACAGGGCCAGGACTACGAACTCTTAAACGCATTCCGCGTTGCCTTTAAGGGTGAATGGCTCCCTGACGAAGTTGCCGGCATTCCCAGTGAGAAGATCCGCGAGGCTGCTGATATCCTGAAAAGCGGCCGGTTCGGCATCATCTTCTTTGGCATGGGTGTTACCCAGTCGCTCGGCAAGAACCACAATATCGACGAGGCAATTGCTGTCACTAAGGATCTCAACGATTACACAAAATTCTCGATCATGCCGATGCGGGGCCACTACAATGTTACCGGCTCCGGAGAAGTTTTCGCATGGCAGTTTGGGTTTCCCTACGCAGTTGACCTTACCCGGGGCTTTGCCCGCTACAACCCGGGCGACACAAGTACGATCGACCTCCTCACCCGTGGAGAGATCGACGCCATGTTGACCATAGGAAGCGACCCGGGCGCACACTTCCCGATTAGCGCGGTCAAACCGATCGCCAATATGCCGTCCGTCTGCATCGACCCCCACCTGACCCCGACATCCGGGGTCTCAAAACTCCATGTTCCGGTCGCTTTCAATGGGGTCGAAACCGGTGGCAACTGCTACCGCATGGACAACGTGCCAATTGACTGCCGCAAGGTAGTCGAGCCCCCGGAGGGGATGCTCACCGACGAAGAGTTCTTAATAAAAGTCCGGGACCGCTTAAAACAGCTCAAGGGGGCAGCATAACCATGTCAGAATACATCATCAAAAACGGTCATGTCTTTGACCCGGTCCAGGGCATCAAAGGCGACAAGAAGGATATTGCAATCAAGGACGGAAAGATAGTCGACAAGGTCAGTTCCTCGGCAAAGGTTATCGATGCCAGGGACAAGACCGTCATGGCAGGCGCCGTGGAAATCCACGCCCATATTGCAGGCCCCAAGGTTAACCTCGGCCGCATCTACCGGCCCGAGGACAAACTCTTCAGCTGCACACCAACCCATGGCATGGAGCGGATGGGGGGCGGGGCATCGATCCCGACCACGTTCAAGACCGGCTACGAGTATGCAAAGATGGGATACACCACCGCGATGGAAGCGGCAATGCCCCCGCTCTTCTCACGCCACGTCCACGAAGAGATCCGCGACACACCCATTATCGATGAGGGTGCATTCCCGGTCTTCGGGAACAACTGGTTCGTGCTCGAGTATCTCAAGAACCATGAAGTTGAGAACACCGCAGCCTACATTGCCTGGCTCCTCAACGTGACGAAAGGGTACGCAGTCAAGGTCGTCAACCCCGGTGGGACTGAAGCCTGGGCATGGGGTCTGAACTGTCTCTCCGTTAACGACCCGGTTCCATATTTCGACATTACTCCCGCAGAGATCGTCAAGGGACTCATCGAGGCGAACGAGTACCTCGGCCTCCCGCACTCAATGCACATCCACCCGAACAATCTCGGGAACCCGGGATGCTACGAGACCACGCTCGAAACCATGAAGCTCGCAGAAGGCTTCAAGGCCAAAAACAAGTTTGGCCGCGAGCAGGTCCTGCACCTCACCCACACCCAGTTCCACTCCTACAAGGGAACCAACTGGGCAGACTTTGAGTCCGGTGCAAAGGAAGTCACGGACTACGTGAACAAGGCCAAGAACATCACCATCGATACCGGTAACGTGACCCTTGACGAGACTACCACGATGACAGCGGATGGCCCGTTCGAGCACCACCTCACCGGCCTCAATCACTTAAAGTGGGCGAATGTCGATGTGGAACTTGAGACCGCAGCCGGAGTCGTGCCGTATATTTACAGCCCGAACATCTCGGTCTGTGCAATCCAGTGGGCGATTGGCCTTGAGATCCCGCTGATGATGAAGGACCCGATGCGCTGTTACATCACCACCGATCACCCGAACGCAGGACCGTTTACCCGGTACCCGCGTGTCATCAAGTGGCTGATGTCCACGAAGGCCCGTGAGACCCAGATCAACGCCTTCAAGCACAAGGATAAGGTTCTTTCACAGACCAGCATCGGCAGCCTTGACCGCGAGATCTCGCTGTACGAACTTGCCCAGATGACCCGCGCCGGCCCGGCAAAATCCCTTGGCCTTTCTTCCATGTGCGGCGGCCTGAAGCCCGGTATGGACGCCGATGTTGCAGTCTATAACTTCAACCCGGACAAACCCGTTGCAAACCCCGATGATATCGAGACAGCGTTCTCGCGCTGTGCGGCGGTCTTCAAGAGCGGCGTGCAGGTAGTCCAGAACGGTGAGATCATCGGCACCGGCCACAAGCGTACACTCTGGGTTCATGCAAAAGTCAATGACAACCCGCAGGTCAGGCGCGACATCACTGAAAAGTTCGTCAAGTACTACAGTGTGACGCAGAACAACTACGAAGCGCTCGGGCACACATTCATCCCGAACCCGTTTGCCCTTGAGGTTGATGCAACGAAGGCATAGGTGAGCGACATGGAAACCGTAACCATTACCATGAAAAATGCGCCTGCACTGTATCTTGAGGCTGACAACGTGTCTCCCGATGCATTTGCCGGCAAATCTGCAGCACAGATCGCAGAACTCTCGGTCCACGAGGGCAACACTACCTCTCCTCTTGGGAAATATTTCGAGGTCACAGGCAATGCCGGTGCAACCGCAGCCGACACGAAGATCGTTGTCAAAGGCGATGTTAAGAAAGTAAAGTACCTCGGTTTCAAGATGACCGCCGGGGAGCTCGTCATCGAAGGTAACACTGATCTGTATGTCGGTGCATGGATGACGGGGGGAAAGATCTTCGCGAACGGCGATGTCGCGGCATTTGCCGGGCTTGCCCTGAAAGGCGGCGAGATCACCATTGAGGGTAATGCCGGTAACTACCTCGGCGCTGCATACCGTGGCGACTGGAGAGGCATGTCCGGTGGCAGGATCCTCGTCAAGGGCAATGCCGGATCGGATATCGGTATGTATATGCTCGGCGGCGAGATCGTCGTAAACGGCAATATCGATGTTCATGCCCTGACCCACGCTGAGGGGGGCAGGCTTGTTGTCAAGGGCAATGCGAAGAGCAAGGTCGGCGGCCAGATGGTGGACGGGACTATATTCATCCTGGGCACCATCGATCTCATGATGCCCGGGTTCAAGTATGTCGATACCGTTGAGCAGGAAGTTGACGGTGTCAAGGCAAAGTTTGCCCACTTCATCGGTGATATGGGAGAGCGCCACAAGAAGAAAAAGGGACAGGTCATCTACGGCAACCTGTATACCCGGGTATAACTTTTTTTAACGGTGTATTATTGTTTCAGGAACGGGTTCATTGTCACCGGTTTAACGGGATCACCAGGCTCAGTTTTTAAAAAACAAAAAAAAATGAAGGGGGCATGCATTAGCCCTGTTGTTGATTTACACCTCTGAAATAATCCCCACGATCGGTGATAGCCAAATTTGTCACCGTCAGAACCAGTGAGACCATCGCTACAAATACCGTTTTGAACACTATCCGGATATGCGGGTTTTCCCGTTCATCCCCATCCATCAACCCATCCAATCCGGGCTCAATCCAACCCCCGATTACCCCCCCGACCCACTCAAAAGAACCCCGTATCGGGCTCCGTTTCAGGAAGTCCTCAAATTGATCTTCTTTTTGAAATCGGACGAATAAAAATGGACACGCTAATGCGGTTCTTTTGGCCAATTTCATGTCAGATTGCCACTTGCACGATCCGGAAAAAAAGAGGCCGCCAGAACGCGGATATGGGGCTCTGAAGGGAATTATATGGGGCTTAATTTGGGCTAATTTTTAAAAACGGGGTTATTGTATTACGTATTTTTCACCCGTAACAACTCGGACGGCATTACGGGCATTTTTCGGGGGCCATATCGGGTTTTTCCTCACCTGTACCCGAATGCCGGAGGAATGCGGCTATAGGAGAATCCCGGATATCGGCCTGAGGCCGCATCATCAGGTATTGTTTCTGTGCATTCATCATCGAATAATCCATATCGTTGTCGTTTTTCATTCCGACGCAGAATGCAACAGGGTCAACGATGCGGAATGACGAAAAGAGATCCACGCCTTCATCAAAAAAGGCATCCGGAATAAGCGAGGCACCCACACCATAAATCCCGACGAGTCGTGCATTTTTCGCCGCATGCAGGAGCCGGCTGAAACTGTTGTCCACAAGTGTCGACGTACTGAGAAGCACTACATCGGCGTTGCCAAGTATTTTCTCACTTTCGGGTTGTGTATGGCAGACGATATTTCCCGGCATCGTGGAATTCTCTTTATCAATGGTGACCGTCTCAAAGGTCTCGGGGAACCGGAGGTTTATGACATGGAGTTCGCGGCACCATGCGTGAAGTGAGGATATCTGGCTTCCATATCCGGCGATTGCCACAATATCATCAAGGTTGACAATGTGGGAGATTGCCGGGTAATCCTGGACAAACTCGTCGCTTGCCTTCCAGCACTCCGAGAGGTACCCACGTTTCCGAATCCCGTTGCACCCGAGAAATTTCTGGGATAACGCGCTCAGGGCAGCAATACCAAGCGCCCTTTTGTGGAGATCCTGCGATTCAATTCCCGTTTTGGCGAGATCGAAAAGGGGTTTCCCGATACAGGAATGGAGGTTCGTGATCGCTTTCTGCCCCTCTGTTCCGTACATTGTGTTGATCCCGACACAGTTGGTGGCAATGCCGCATTCGTTGTGGGAACTGGTGATGGCAATCCACCGGGGTTTGATGGCAATGCTCGTGAGTTTTCCCTGCCTGACATGGTTTTCACGATATAACTCGTGCAAACGGTCGAGGGTGGCGTTAAGGATTGCATCTCCATGTCGCGTGAGTTTAGCCATATTATCAATCCCGGGTACTTCCGGGTACTGGTTTTACTATCTCCGGTATTATTATTCGTCTGAAATTCTTTTAGTTATTCTTTAATATCTTATCTGGAGGGCAGGGACAATTTTCACTGTACCAGGCAGGACTTTACCGCCCGCAAATGCATCTGATATCCTTGCGCATAAGGAGCAAGTGCCAGTTCCAAAAGAACGGTTATTGAGCCTGCCCTGTGTGTCATGTTTTTGATTGATTTACAAACAATTGTGGATAATTGTGTAAAACTCATGTTGTCCCCGGAACTACAAAAAAGAGAAATATTCCCGGGTATCCAGGAATCCAGGCCTTATGCCGCAACTTTTTGGGCGGTGGCAACCGGTACGCCTGCGGTCTTTCGCACAGGTCTCTTCTCCCAGAGCAGCGCACCATCTTTGATGGCAAACGAGCTCATCGAACAGACCCGTACTCCAGCCGGTATCTGCGAGATGTCGGCATTTTTTGGGACGATAATGGCATACCCGTGCCGGAGCGGCCGACCGAAATTTGAGACACCGGAGACTTTCAGGTCTTCAAGCACGTCCGGAGTGATCACGGAATTGTAGGACACAAGGATCTTTGTGGTCTCTTTCGTGCCCCCGTTCATCCGTTCCAGAAGAACAGTCATTTCGTCATTGTCCAGCATTTTTTCCTCGCGGAGATTCCAGCCATCAAAACTGGAATAGGCGCGATGGATTTCCTGCAGGGCAAATGTATGCATGCTTTTGGTAATAATTCCCATAATTTTCACCCTTCCTCGTACAAAGAACCAACTACCAGCAAAAATCTGTCAAACCCCATTTTTTAGTACCGGAACAATAGTCTCTTTAAAAAAAGAGATTAGTTCTTTGGCACCGGGTTAAACACGTTCTGGTAGATCATGTCGCTGCCGGTATTCTTAAGACGGGCCCGTTCCTGTTTCTCCTCAACATAGGCCATGAGAGGCAGTTCCATATCCACACCCGGGACGTGGCCAAACATCTTTTCGAGTTCGACCTGCTGGGCGTGCATGAAGAGCGCGTTCGGGATCTCCGCAGGGCAGAGTTCCTCGCACTGGCCGCAATTCACACAGGAATCCGCGATGTGAGCATACCGGATCAGGTGGAACATAAAGTTTGGCGGAAGTTCCCCGGGCTTTACATATGCCGGGTTCTTCGTGGTGCAGTCCACGCAGTAGCAGATCGGGCAGGCAAGGATACAGGAATAACACTTGATGCACCGTGAGGTCTCACTCATGATCTTTTTTAACCGGTCTTTTCCCTCGCCAAGCCCCTCAAAGTCCTTCTTGCGCCATTTCTCGCCGAGCTTGAGCATGGCACCTTCGACTTTTCCCCGGATCTCAAGACCCTTGGGATTTGCTGCCTCGGTCGCAACCGCACCGGCCTTTACTGCACCGGAAAGCAGGTTTGCACCCTTCTCGCTGCACACTTCGATAAACGTCGCTTTGCCGGCCTTTTCACCGATAACTCCCCAGTTACCGCAGGCAAGGTCTGCCTGCCGGGGGATCTTCATCTTGCAGCGGCGGCAGTTGGACCTGCGCCCATATCCTGCTTCCTCAAGCTCATCGATGGAGATACCCTTGTGGCCTCCCTCGTACTCGATGATGAACTGGCCCTTATCGATCTCTTCCTTGTGAACTGTGTTCGGGTCAACGCCGAACTTCTCATTGATCATCTTTCGGGCGAGGACCGGGCTGACCGAGCCTCCGCAGTTGACACCGATCAGGATGACATTGTCGAGGTTGATCTGTTTGCGCTTGGCAAGTTCATAGAACGCCATTGCATCGCAGCCTTTGACGGTCACACCGATCTTCATGTTCGCGGCACCGTTCATGTAATTCTTGAGAAGTTTTGGAAGGAGCAGGGTACCGCAGTGAAGGGAACCGGCAGTCTTTGCCAGATCCTTTGGATCGGTAATAAGGACCGGCTGTGCATCGTAGAGATCAGTTCCCTTGGTAATGACGAGAACCGCATCGACGGCCTTGGACTCGAGTGCGTATTTCCAGAGTGCGGTTACTGCACCACCAAGTTCTGCGTGTTTTTTGATTTCAGCGTCGTTGGTCCACGCGTAGAGCATATCGCCTTTCTTTGCCATGATCAGGCCTCCTTGATCTTCTCGATCTTACAAGCACAGGCCTTAAACTCCGGAATTGATGCAACGGGGTCAAGTGCGTTGTGGGTGAGCAGGTTTGCCGCACATTCGATATAGTGGAACGGGATGAAGACGACACCCTTCTTAATGGTCTTCAGCACGCGGGCGCCAATAGTGATCTCTCCTCTGCGGGAGATCGCCCTGACCATCTCCTTATCCTTGATGCCCAGCGCCGTTGCGTCCTCGGGATTAATCTCAATCCATCCCGTGGGCTCCTCACGCTCGAGATCAACAGAGCGGCGGGTCATCGACCCGGTGTGCCACTGCCAGATGCAGCGGCCGGTGGTCAGGAGGAGCGGGTACTCCGCATCCGGAACTTCTGCCGGGGGTTTCCACTCGATCGGGGTAAAGATACCAAGACCGTCCGGGTGGGAGAATTTCTCCTTATGGAGGATAGGGGTACCCGGGTGTTCCTTTGTCGGACAGGGCCAGTGGAGCGCTTCAGGTTTTTCGAGGCGGGCATAGTCCATGCCGGCATAGGAGGGGGTAACCTTTGTGATCTCCGTGAAGATCTCTTCTGCGCTCTTGTACGGGAACTGCTTCTCGTATCCCATGTACTTTGCGATCTCGCTGATGATCAGCCAGTCCACCTTGGCCTCGCCGGGTGGGTCCTGTGCCTTTCTCCATTTCTGGACACGGCGTTCGGTTGAAGTCTGGGTCCCATCCTTTTCGGCATAGCAGGTTGCCGGAAGAACTACATCTGCAAGTTGTGCAGTCTCGGTCAGGAAGATATCCTGCACGACAATGAACTCGGCATTCTTCAGGCCCTTTTCCACGTGGTGAAGGTCCGGGTCGGAGAGCATCGGATTCTCACCCATGATATACAGGCACTTGACTTTGCCGGGCTCATCAGCAAGAACATTGATAAGCTTGGTAACCGTCAGACCGACTTTGCCCTCGGCAATCTCGCAGCCCCATGCGGTTTCCATCTTCTTCTTCATGTCGGGAACAAGCACTGACTGGTACCCGGAGTATACATTTGCGAGGGCTCCCATATCGCAGGCGCCCTGCACGTTGTTCTGGCCACGCAGTGCGCAGATGCCCGTGCCGGGTCTTCCGAGATTGCCGGTCAGCATCTGGATATTTGCAACTGACTTGACGTTGTCGACACCGGTGGTGTGCTGGGTAATACCCATTGAGTAGAGGATCGCGGACTGGCCGGATGTGCCAAACCACTCAGCCGCTGTGATGATGTCCTTTGCGGGAACACCGGTGATCTTCGAGACGTTCTCGGGGCTGTATGCATCCTTCATCACAACTTCTTTGACCTTCTCGAAATCCTTGGTCCTCTTTGCAATGAACTCCTTGTTCTCCCAGCCGTTCTTGAGGATCAGCTGCATGAAGCAGTTGAGCAATGCCACATCGGTACCGGAGTAGAACTGCAGGTGCAGGTCGGCAATCTTCCCGGTCGGCGTGAGTCTCGGGTCGGCGTAGATGATCTTTGCACCGTTCTTCTTTGCCTGCATAATGCGGCGCCCGATCAGCGGGTGCTGCTCGAAGGTGTTGGTTCCGATGACAAGGAGACACTTTGATTCAGCAATATCTGCAATCGACTGGGTCATTGCACCGGATCCAAACGCGCCGGCAAGCCCGACGACTGTTGACGCATGGCAGAGCCGGGCGCAGTGGTCGATGTTCGGCGTCTTTAAGACGGCCCGGGCAAACTTCTGCATCAGGTAGTTCTCTTCATTGGAGACACGGGCTGATGAGAGGCAGGCCATTTCCTCACCCTTGTAGGACTTAAACTTCGAGACGATGAGCTTGTAGGCTTCGTCCCAGCTCGCCTCGACAAACTTCCCGTCTTTCTTGATGAGCGGTTTTGTCAGCCGGTCCGGGCTGTTCACAAATTCCCATGCATAGTTGCCTTTGGGGCATAACTTGCCCTCGTTGACCGGGTTGCGCTGCCACGGCTGGACACCGACAACCTTCTTGTCCTTGACAACGAGGTTAAATCCGCAGCCTGTCCCGCAATAGGGGCAGGTTGTGGGCACATATTTGAATTCCATAAATTTTACACCTTAAATAATGAAGGTTCAAGTCTAGGTGTATATAAACCCAATGAAAAAATTTTGAAAAATGATTAATAGAAGGGGGTTCAATTACATCTCCTGCTGATGTATGGTAATAACATTTCAATTAATCTTGGAGAAAAATCAAGAACCTGCAATTCATTTTAGAAAAGCAGGATTTTATGGAGCGCGCAGGGTATGAAAACACATCGTTTACCCCCACTCGTGGCAGATATTGTCAAGGCAGCGATCTCCGCTGTTGACGGGGTCACCTTTACCAATCATTCGGTATGCCCCGTGTGCGGCGGTCCCCTTATCGGGTATGATACAAAAAGAAAACAGTTTGCACACCTGTTAACTGCCACCGGTCCAAAAACTGTGTATGTTGACGTCAAACGGTTTTACTGCCGCAACTGTCACGGGTTCTGTCTCGCGGATAATCCCTTCTATCCCGATACCCGGATCGGTTCTGTCATCATCGATCTCTGCATTGCACTGTCCATGACGATGCCGGTTAACCGTGTGCCGGCGTACCTTGCAACCATGGGTATTAACGTTGACCGTTCCAGTTGCCGCCTCTACGTGCAGAACACCAGCAGTTACTACGTGCGGAACAATCTCGCCTATATCGAAACAAACACTCTCCTGAGTGTTCACCTGCCACGCTCGGTCTTATTGCTCTCAAGGATGGCTATCTTTGCCGATGAGGAGAATCACATTAAAGATTCTGATATTCTCGCTGCCTGTGGTTTTCCTTCCGCACAACGGACCGGGCCCAATCGCCGGTTTCCGCTGGAACAATGGGGAAAACGGGAAAACGATGGATACTAAAAACCGCGTGGCATCTCACCATGATTTTCGTGATCCAATACGGCCCTGTTGCGAACTGGGGGTACCTCACCTCGCTTGACATGATTGAAGGGACCTGCCCCCCCTCCTTCTTTTTTTCCGGGAGGGGATCACCCCCCTCCCCTTGTGCCGGCCCGGGTAGGGGGTACCCTCCCCCTTTGTTCCATCCCCAGACCTGCGAGCCGTGGAACTCACGTCTGAATTTGGATTTTGTTTGCGGCCGTAGGGGGGGAGGGGGCAGGGGGGTACCCCCCCTTCCTTCTTTTTTCTTGGAGGCGATCACCCCCCTCCCCCTGTTCCGGCCCGGGTGGGGGGGTACCCACCCCCCATTGGGGAGTTACGAGCCGAAAGCGATCACCTGGTTTCCGGGCCGGGCGATCATGATGAGGGAGGCTGATGTCCACATACCCCCGACAGGAAGCCCCGCACCGGACTGGTGACGAAGAATAAAATCTCCCTGCCCCGGAAAGGCCCTGATGAGGGAAGCCTCTCTACCGACTGTAACCAAGTTCATGGATTAGATCCACGCACTTCCCGGTCCTCACCCGGGCAATAAAACCGTTATCTCACTTTAAAAAAAGGGATAAAATTTACTTTGGTACCGGGTTGAACACGTTCTCGTAGATCATGTCGCTGCCGGTGTTCTTGAGCCGGGCCCGCTCGGATCTCTCCTCGACAAAGGCCATGAGCGGCAGTTCCATGTCCATACCGGGCACGTGGCCGAACATCTTTTCCAGTTCAACCTGCTGGGAGTGCATGAAGAGCGCGTTCGGGATCTCTGCTGCACAGACTTCCTCGCACTGGCCGCAGTTCACGCAGGAGTCCGCGATGTGGGCATAGCGGATCAGGTGGAACATGAAGCTGACCGGGAGTTCCCCGGGCGCGACATAGGTCGGGTTCTTCGTGGTGCAGTCCACACAATAGCAGATCGGGCAGACATCAATGCACTGGTAGCACTTGATGCAGCGGGAGGTCTCGCTCATGATCTTCTTTAACCGGTCCTTGCCCTCGCCAAGACCTTCAAAGTCTTTCTTGCGCCACTTCTCGCCAAGCTTGAGCATGGCACCCTCGACCTTTCCACGGATCTCAAGGCCCTTGGGGTTTGCCGGCTCGGTGGCAATGATACCTTTCTTCACGGCGCCGTCAAGGAGTGCTGCACCCTTCTCGGAGCAGACCTCGACAAAGGTTGCCTTTCCGGCCCGGGGTCCGATGACACCCCAGTTACCGCACGCGAGATCTGCCTGGCGGGGGATCTTCATCTTGCAGCGGCGGCAGTTGGTCCTGCGGCCAAATCCTGCCTCTTCGAGCTCGTCAACGGAGATACCCTTGTGTCCGCCTTCGTACTCGATGATGAACTGGCCCTTGTCGATCTCTTCCTTGTGCACTTTCTCGGGGTCGACGTCGTACTTCTCCTTGATCATCTTGCGGGCAGTGACCGGGCTGACCGATCCACCGCAGTTGACTCCGATCATGTAGATGTTGTCGAGGTTGATCTGCTTGCGCTTCGCGAGTTCGTAGAACGCCATCGCGTCGCAGCCCTTGACCGTGACCCCGATCTTCATGTCCTTTGCCCCGTTGTAGTATTTCTTGATCAGCTTGGGCAGGAGGAGCGTACCGCAGTGGAGCGATCCGGCCGTGCTTGCAAGGTCCTTTGCGTCGGTGATGAGGACCGGCTTTGCATCGTAGAGGTCAACACCCTTGGTTACCACAAAGACTGCGTCGACAATCTTTGCCTCAAGCGCGTATTTCCACAGGGAAGTAACTGCGCCACCGAGCTCGGCCTTCTTCTGGATCTCTGCGTCGTTTGTCCACGCGTAGAGCATATCGCCTTTCTTGCTCATGTTTAGGCCTCCTTGATCTTCTCAACCTTGACAGCACAGTGCTTGAGCTCCGGCATCTTTGACATCGGGTCAAGTGCTGTGTTCGTGAGGTTGTTTGCACCATTGACAAAGTGCATCGGCATGTAGAGCACTTTCGGGGCCACATCATCGGTCACGCGTGCAACTGCAATGGTTTCCCCACGGCGGCTCGTCACCTTGATCTTCTCGTGCTGCCTGATGCCGAGTGCCTTTGCGTCATCGGTGTTGATCTGGACGTAGTTCTCGGATACATCGTTGTGCAGGGTCGGGCTCCGGTCGGTCTGGGTCCGGGTGTGGTAGTGGAATATGCAACGCCCGGTCATGAGTGTGTACGGGTACTCTGCATCCGCGACTTCCGCGGGTGGGCGGTACTCGATGCCGAACATGGTGCCCTTGCCATCCGCTGCGGCAAACTTGCCGATGTGGAGAATTGGGGTTCCCGGGTGCTCGATGGTCGGACAGGGCCAGTGGATGGCCTCGGGTTTCTCGATCTTCTCGTAGGTTACACCAAACTGGCCGGGGGTGACGGAACGCATGTCATCCCAGACATCCTTTGCAGTTTTCCAGTCAAAGCCCTTGAGGCCCATCTTCTTTGCGAGCATGCCGATGATCTCCCAGTCGTACTTTGATTCGCCGGGGCCGTCGACCGCTTTCCTGACGCGGTTGACACGACGCTCGCCGCTCGTAAATGTACCGTCCTTCTCGGCAAAGCAGGTACCGGGCAGAACTACATCTGCATATTCGCAGCTCTCGGTCCAGTAAATATCCTGAATGACGAGGAAATCGAGCTTGTCAAACATCTTCCTGACGTGGTTTGAATCGGGGTAGGAAACAACCGGGTTGAGACCCAGGACGTACATCGCCTTGACAACCTCTCCACAATCGTTAATCTGCTCGGTCAGGGTTGAACCATACCAGTCGGGCAGGGAACCTGCCGGCATGCCCCATGCCTTCTCCATCTTGGCACGGTTGTCGGGAACGGCAACTGCCTGGTAACCGGAGAAGACGTTCGGGTATGCGCCCATATCGCAGGCACCCTGCACGTTGTTCTGGCCACGGAGTGGGTTGACACCGACGCCCGGGCGGCCGACGTTACCGGTCAGGAGCGCGAGGTTGCCCATCGAACGGACGTTGTCGGTACCGGTGGTAAGTTCGGTGATACCAAGGCAGTAGATGATGACGGCGTTCTTTGCATTCGCGTACTGGCGGGCGAACTCCTTGACCGTCTCCTGCGGGACACCATGGATATTCGTGGCGTCTGCATACTTCTCAACCATCTTCTTGAGGTCGTCGAAGCCTTTCGTGCGCTCCTTGATGTACTCCTTGTCCTCAAGGCCTTCCTTGATGATCCAGTACATCATGTTGTTGGCGAGCGCGATATGGGTCGACGGGGTGAACCGGATCCACTTATCGGCAAGCCGTGCGGTTGCGCTGAGACGCGGGTCAACGACGACGATCGGTATTCCCTTCTTCTTCGCCTGCATGACGCGGCGCCCGGCAAGCGGGTGGGCCTCGACTGCGTTCGAACCCCACATGACGATCAGGTCGGAGTTTAAGACATCCTCGAACGGGTTGGTGGCGGCACCGGACCCAAACGAGAGCGAAAGACCGGCAACGGAAGGTCCGTGGCAGATACGTGCGCAGTTGTCGACGTTATTGGTCTGGAAGCCGACACGGGCTAATTTCTGGAGGGCGTAGCAGTCCTCGTTTACCGTACGGCACGAGGTCTGGAAGCCAAGGGACTTGGGCCCGTTCTTCTTCTCTATCTCCGTAAAATTCTTGGCAATCAGTTCAAGGGCCTCGTCCCAGGAAGCTTCCACGAACTTGTCGCCCTTCTTGATTAAGGGCTTTGTCAGCCGGCCGGGCTTCTGGACGGTCTCCCAGCAGGGCGCACCTTTCGGGCAAAGCTTTCCTTCGTTTATGGGGGACCGCTTGTACGGTTCGACACCCAGAAGCGTGTTTCCCTTGGATACGAGGTTGAGGCCGCAGCCAACCCCGCAGTAGGGACACGTCGTTGCAGTATACTTCAACGCTGTTTTATCTTCACTCATGCACATTCACCAAGTTAACTTAAATAAATTAACACAGACTTTTCAAACGTTAAAAAATCTGGTCTAACTAATGAGTTTTGTTAACACGTTATATAAGGATTCTGAAATTTTCCCGATTACTGATGAATAATGGTGGGCGATCCGATGATAAACTGTGGTACGAATTCTCTTTGTGGAATAAGAAATACAGGTAATAATCACCGCGGGATTTGCGATGGAGCAAAGAATCAGGCGCCGCGCGGGGTGCGTTTTGTTAATATCATCAGGTTAACCCGTTGTTGAAACGAGCAGCGGGCAAGCCCCGGAACGGTTCCCGACAGGAATTGTCTGGGTATATCTGGCATATGTCCCTCACAGGATTATGTGAGACCTTCCCGGTGTATTATGGGATACATGAAAAACCGGCTGCCAGGGTGTTTGTTTTAAGTCGGCAGATTAAACGAAATTGCTATCGTGATGTAGAATATCGGATAGTTGCTCGGAATCATCAACCGGATCATACAAGAATCTCCCGGTTCTATCAATCATTCTACCGGGGAGCGAGTTGCGCAGAATTCTATACGCGTCTCTATTCCTGCGGGGTGGATCCAACTTTCGGGGAGGATGACAGTTGCGGCACTATTTCTCGGGTTTCTGTCACGGATCCGGTCTCAAAATATCCCATCCCTTCAGGGAACACATTCGTGTTGGAATAATTCCGTACGACTTGGGGAGTCACGACAGTAAGTTTCGGAATGCCAACGTTAAATTGATGGGATGGGTACCAGTATATTCCATTTCCATACGAGTACGCAGCATCATTCACCACAAACTCAGCCTCTGATAAATTAATATGCTGCATCTGTGCATCATCATAATTGAGAATCTTCAATAATTTGTTCTTTAGATCCTGTTTTCCCAGTAAAAAGAAGATGAGCCTTGTACCCTCATCGACAGAATAATGAACATTGACAAGCGCCGTATCATTCTCCAGATGGATCTGCACAGATTCTACGGTGATATAACCGTACCGCTCATCATTTGCAGCTATCGCTGGCGCTATAATGAGCCCTATGCAGAAGAAACAGAGAAGTGCAACGGCACGTACTCTCATAGCATTATCAATTGGAATGGGCCAGTTAAAGGATTTATGGTAATTTGCGTCTATTTCACCCGTTCTGCAGTCAACCAAAACATTCAGGAGACGACACGGAATTGCCACAAAAAAGTTATTTGTTAGAAGCAAGAACAATCTCGATGCTCGATACATTAGTCTTGCCGGAATCGGTATCGATAACCTCGGTTGAGATAATAATATCCTTTTTTGTCACACCCTCCAGGAACCGGTTTAATGAAATCTCTGCGGTATCGACCGCCCGCGAGATCGCCTTGCCACGGGCCTTGATAGCAACCTCGCTTGCCCCGTTGTTGAATTGTGTTACGACTGCCAGTACATAGTTCATGACCGGCTTGTTTCCCACAAACACGGTGTTTTCCTTCATTGGTTGCATGGTGGGTTGAATGGTGTTTTCCATAGAGATCACAGGTACTTCTTCTTTGTTATCAGTTCTGCATTCAGCACGCTTGCCCCTGCTGCACCACGGATGGTGTTATGTCCCATCGCCACAAACCGGAGACCTTCCCGCACCCTGCCGACCGACACGGTCATGCCATGGCCCCGCATACGATCAAGCCGAGGCTGGGGGCGGTCATCATCGGTGAAAAGATGGACGGATTCTGGCGGTTGGGTCGGCAGGCCCTTGATCGGCGGTTTGTAGTCGGCAAAGGCTTTTTTTACCTTTTCGACCGGTTCCTTAATATCCACCCAGACTGCCATGGTGTGCCCGTCAATGACCGGTACCCGGTGACAGCTCGCACTTACTTTAAACCGTGCATCTGCCACTTTCTTGCCTTTCAAGGTACCCATGATCTTGAGAGTCTCGGACTCCATCTTCTCCTCTTCCTTTCCGATGTAGGGGATAACGTTGTCGTAGATTGCCATTGCCGCAACGCCCGCGAAACCTGCTCCGGATATTGCCTGCATCGTGGCGACCCGGATATCGGTAAACTTAAATTTCCGCAAAGGTGCAAGGGCAGTGACAAGCATAATTGTCGAGCAGTTCGGGTTGGTTACGATAAAACCGTCCCTCCCGGCGTCCCGCTGTACATCGATCAAACCCAGGTGATCGGGGTTTACCTCAGGAACCACGAGAGGAATGGTCGGCTCCATCCGGTGTGAACTTGCGTTACTGCAGACTGCGATGCCCGCATCGGCAAATTTGTTCTCAACATCCAGCGCAATTTCCGCAGGGAGCGCGGAGAAGACAAGATCTACATCCTTCATCGCTGAAGGGGCAATATTTACGACCTTGATCTTTGCGATCTTTTCCGGAAACGGCGTTTCAAGGCGCCAGTTTACTACTTTTCCGTACTGCTTTCCCGCACTGCGTTCCGAGGCCGCGAGTGTTGTCAGATTAAACCAGGGATGATCCGCCAGAAGTTCGACAAATCGCTGACCAACCGCGCCCGTAGCACCGAGCACTCCAACATTAATCATAGGTAACAGGTCCTGTGTGTATTTTGTATTTCCCGTTTGAGATGATGGCGGGTTGTAAAACTCAATTTCACCTGCGATAATAAAAACATTGTTTTTTAAAGTTTATACAAATACGTCATATAAAAATTCGGGAAAATTTTCACCACTTACCCGGATACGTTGGGATTAGAAAAGATATGCCCCAACGCACCGGTCAGCGTTTTTCTTCTGCGCTGTAATACCAGTAAAGGTGAACAAAAAGGATCTTTGTGAGGGGAAATTTATTCCATGTGGATCGCTTCAGAGGGACAGGCATCCACACAGGTCTGGCAGTCCACGCACATGTCCTTGTCGACCTTGGCCTTCTCGTTCTCCAGGGAAATCGCAGATGCGGGGCACTCGCTCACGCAGGTTTCACAACCAGTACATTTTGTCGTATCAACAACAGCTACCAAACTATTCACTCCATCGTTATAATGAGGCCAAATACAAAAAAAGGGTTTCTATTTTGTACAGGTGTTGACAGGATGCCGGATTATTTTTTTTGCAGGCCAAGGACATCGTGCATGCCATAGATTCCCGGCTTTTTGCCGGCAACCCAGCGCGTCGCCCGCAGGGCACCACTCGCAAAGACCGACCGGTCGTAGGCCCGGTGGGAGAGTTCGATCGTCTCAAAGTTCTTCGAGAACATCACTGAATGATCGCCCACAATATCCCCGCCCCGGATCACGTGGACGCCAATCTCGTTTTCGCGTTCCATCATGCCTTCACGGCCATAGAGTTTCCTGCGCGGCCCAACCTCTTCATCGAGAATCTGGAGGATCGTCTTTGCCGTGCCACTCGGGGCATCCTTCTTGTTCCGGTGGTGCGCCTCGATCACCTCGATATCGTAATCGCCGAGCAGTTTTCCTGCCTCGCGCACGAGCTGCCAGAAGATGTTAACCCCGACAGAGAAGTTGCTTGAGATCACCGCAGGTACATGACCCTCAATGGCTGTTGCCATCTCTTTGCGCTGTTCCGGGGTAAAACCGGTCGTTCCGACGATGAGCGCAACATTATTTTTTGCCGCCGCTTTCACGTTTCCCACAGCAGCCTGCGCAATGGTAAAATCGATCAGCACGTCGGGCTTTTTGTTCTTAAGAAGTGTCTCGATATCCTGTGTTGCAACAATATCGGCCCCGAAAAAGGTACCGGGCCGGAGATCGATCCCCCCGACAAGTTCCAGGTCCTCTGATTCTTTGACCATCCTCCCTATGGTCTGGCCCATACGGCCGGAGGCGCCACAGACAACGACTTTGATCATGTCCGGTTCACCGCCGGCTTTTCTTTGTGGCCGGTTTCTTTTGTTTTCCCGCTGATCCGGCAGCTGTCATTTTCTTTGCAGCCGGGATGGTCGCAAGGATTTTTTTGAGGTCTGTGGTCTTTTTCTCATCGAGATTGTCAAGAGGCAGCCGTACCGGGCCTCCTGCCATTCCCATAAGTTCCACGGCTTTTTTTACCGGGATGGGGTTTGTGTCGATGAACATCGAGCGGAAGAGTGGGGAGAGCGCATAGTGCAGGGCGAGCGCTTTTTTCCAGTCGCCTTTCGCTGCAGCCTCGCACATGGCAACCATGCGTTTTGGATCCACGTTTGCCGCGACCGATATAACACCGGCACCGCCGAGCGCCATGATCGGGAGGGTGAGGTTGTCGTCACCGGAGATTACGGCAAAGTCCTCGTCCTGGGTCAGTTCGATGATCCGCGAGACCTGGCCGACGTTTCCGCTAGCCTCCTTGACCCCGACAATGTTCGGGTGCTTTGCAAGTTCTGCGATCAGATCCGGCTCGAGATTCTGGCCTGTGCGCCCGGGCACATTGTAGATGACGAGCGGAATATCGAGATCCGCCAGTTTTGTGTAATGCTTGATGAGCCCCGCACGGTTGGGCTTGTTGTAATACGGGCTGATGACGAGCACGCCATCGGCACCGGTGTCCTTTGCCGCCTTGGTGAGGATGACTGCTTCCGCGGTATTGTTTGAGCCCGTCCCTGCCAGCACAGGGACCTTACCGTTGACCGTATCGATGGTGACGCTGACAACCTTTTCATGTTCCTTAAACGAAAGTGTTGCAGACTCGCCGGTCGAGCCACAGGGTACAATCCCATGGATACCACAGGACAGCAGGTACTCAATGTTTCGTTCCAGACCCTGAACATCAAGATCCATCGCGGAAGTACGTTTAAAAGGGGTAATTATTGCGGGAAGGACACCTTCAAACATAAACAAGGTTATGCGTGTCTTTTTGTATTAATTTTTCTTGTTATGTAACCGGCAACGCGGTTCCTGACGCGCTTGCTCTCGATCGATGCGGATGCCGAGAGCTGGTGCTTGTTCGCGTCGAAATTGTTCGAAAAGTTCTCCCTCTGCTTAGCGAGGAGTGCGGTACCGAGGTTCTTGATATACGATGGCTTTATTCCCATGAAATATTCCTCAAAGTTCTATACGTATAATGCGGTTCGACAACATAATAATATTCCCCGCGACAACCGCAGGGTTTTCGCCAAACAGGTGGATGACTGCGGACTCTTTTCGAGGGCCCGGATCCACGATCACTTCCGGGACGCCATCCCTGCAGCAGGAGGCCACGCCCCAGTCCATAGTATTGACGCTGGGGGACTGTACGCGGCGGTCAATGGTGCAGCATTCAAGGAACATCTCCTCAAACACGCGGCGGACCGCATCTGAATACCGGATTGTTGCCGCACAGCGCATCTCCGGATCAAATTTCGCGGCAGTAAGAAGAATTCGGGCGATCTCTGCGTCGGCGCCAAACCCGCAGGCTCCCGCGGCCCGGACGGCGTTCTTCTGCACCACGAGCCCCCCGGCAACAGCTGCGACGCCCGTACTATCGCGTGCGCCGGTGATAGCATACCCGATATTTGAGCCGGCACCGGCAATAAGCCGTGAATCCATCGATTCTTCGATGAGGGCAACGGCACGCGAGAGCCGGGTAAGCGCATCGTTTCTCTGCTGCTCGGGACTGATCATAAGTATCTGCACATTCTGTTGATCCGGGGTACTCTTATGCTCTTCCCCGGTCACTCATGAATCAGGTCAGGCCCAGTTCTCCACGAATTACAATCAGTCCGTCAATTGCAACCGCATAAAACTCCGGCAGGGCAAGGACCGGTGCAATAAGCGCGATCCGGGACCGGTCGCACCCTGCGGCAAATGATTTTTCTTTTGCTTTTTTCGTCACGGTCTTTACGGTTACATCCGAGAGTCTGCCGCCTTTCACGAGCGCACATGCGATAAGGAGACCCGAGGCACTGTCTGCTGCCTGCAACGCAATCTCGACCGGCCGGTTGTAGGTCCCGGAAAAGAGATGATGATTGTGCCGCTGGACGATCCCGGCCAAGTCGGGATCGATACCGTGCTCTTTGAGGATCTCCGCCCCTTTCGTACCGTGCTGCTGCATATCCCCGTGGATGAGTTCGAAATCGATGTCGTGCAGGATACCTAGGGTCTCCCAGCGTTCTGCATCCTCACCGAGACGCGCGGCAAGCGCCTTCATGACGGCACCGGTAGCAAGGCAGTGTTTTTTAAGCCCATCCTCATGGACATACAAGGAGAGCAGGGCTATCGCAGCGAAGCGTTCCATAGAAAGGAACTTGGCCGGCTGTTATCATCAGCCTGACGGTTTGACGGAAGATATGCATATATCCGTACAGCGCGAATATGCTTGGGATGGACGCACGTCTGCTTGATGTCATTATCGGTGTGGCGGGTTTTATTCTCCTGACCATTCTTCTGGCAGTACTCCCGATGGGGATAAGTGCCGGGCCGGCTTACCTGATCGCAATTATTATTTTTATCCTCTTTCTGGCCATTGCAGGATACCGGGTCAACGAGAAGATTACCTGAACTACGAAAAGACGGTTTTTTTGGTTTTGTTGAAATCCTCACAAGGTTGTTCAACAGTGGCTGTTTTTTTTTAGGAAACGATCACGTGAAAAAATGATCTGTTGTAAAGATCTTTTTGTGGGGCATGAAGATCCGGGCAGCAGGAGGATACGGTTCTCCACAATTTTGTCCGGATGCGGGCTCGCGGTTTTGATCCTTTTTTTACCCCAGTTCAGACGTGAGGCAGTCTGTAACTTTACAGCTGAGCTGTAAAGTTACAGCTCAGCTGTAAGGTTAAGTACTATGCAGATCCGGCATTTTTTAAAATGTGCTGAAAAACACATCCCATTTATTGAAAGGATCCAGGTTTTCTCCCGGGTCTTTATTCAGGAGTTTTCAGATTTTTATCAGCAACCTGCGGTTTTGCCGGTGCAGGTTTAAGGGGCCGGGACTTTTTTGCCTTGTAGTAACTGAGCGGGTGGCTGACCCTTTCGCAGAGAGGATCGCGGTGGACGCAGAGACCGGTCGTCTGCATCGCAGCGCAGGCCGGGGTGGTATACTCGGTGCTGGACCCCCCGCGCCCGGTGATATGCTCGACCTGGTACATCGTCTTTTCGATGTCGAAATCCGGTGACCGGGCGTAGAGTTCTGCGATCCCCGCCGTGTCCAGACCGATATTGTGAAGGAACGCTGTGAGCGAAAACCGGCCGGCATGCGTAAGGTTGGTACCTGCCGCAAGCGCGGTAATCAGTGCCTGCATACAAGGCGGAAACGCACTTTCTTCCACCTTCCCGAACTGCCGCAGCATCTGTTCCTGGTACACCTTCTTGATCTCCGCTGCTCTCGGCGCAAGCAGCTCGCAGATCTCCTTTGGCACCCGGTGGGGGAGATCGCGGCGCAGGAGCACGCGAATCCGCTCCCGCAGGAGTTCGTAGCGTTCGTTCTTGTTGATCGCAACAAATCCTTGTATCACCTGCCGGTTAATGAGTCGGTACCGGTCATCATGCAGGGGCGCGACGAGTTCTACGTAATCGGGAACCGGCATCCGGTCCTGCGTAATCCTGATACCCAGTTCATCAGAGATCGCGGTCCAGAGCCGGGAATACTCGCCTTCATCCTGCACGTACCGGCTGTTCCACTCCTCTTCATTCACGAGAAAATAGTAGGCACGTTCGGCCTCGTACCGGGTAAGCCGGTCGATAAGCTGTTTGTCATTGACGCAGGACGCGATGATCCGTGCGAGCGCATACGCAGCGATCTCATCTTCGGGTGTTTCGCTCACGTCGGGGACACGGGCCTTTTTCGGGGTTACCGCTTCCTGTATCCGGGTAACCGCATGCGAGACCAGAACCTCACCTTTGGGTGTGCCAAGAAGAGTACCAAGCGAAGCAAAACGGGACCTGATGGGATCCTGTGCTTTTTTTAAAAATGGAAAATGAGAAAGTTCCTTGCCGGAAGGCACGAACTCCATTCAGTCAGCCTCAATCCGGGGCGCAAGCAGGTACTCCACGTGCCCGTTACCACCTGCAATATCAAAGGAGAACCGGACTGGATGATCCACGCCAAGGAAGACCTCCACTTCAGGAGCCCGTGACATCACCTTGCCCATGTCCCTGAGATAGTCAAGGGAGAATAGCGAGCGCGTCTCGACCGGGGTAAGCGACTTAAGCTCGTCTTTTCCGAACTCCCGCAGGATATGATCGGTATCGCCTTCTGCGACCATATAAAATGTCTGGTCTTTGGGGTTGATTCCCAAGGCAATCTTGTCCGAGATTACCGCAGCGGCCTTAATCGCATTGTTGAGATCTTCACCGGAGATCACAACCTTTCCCGGGAGGTTGATGGTCGGTGAGTTGGGGTCTTTTCTGATCGTGTTCGTGTCCAGGAGGGTGATAGAGTAGTGGTAGCCGTGGACGCTCACTGCCATCTTCTGGGCATTGTCCGCAAGCTCGAGGCTGATGAGATCGCCTTTTCCCCCCATGTTAAAGATGTTCTTCATCTTGGAGATGTCGACCCCGATCTCGCTCTTTGTGGCCTTGAAGGTATCAAACGCCTCTTTTTTGAGCGTGAATGCAATCATGGCGACATTGGCGGTATCCACTGCTCGGGTAGAGATGCTGTCTTCCTCGGTGTGCAGCCGGCACTCGGGTACGAGTGCCGAGATCGCGTCAATGGCCTCCCGGAATATATCTGCGTCAATGGTTGCTTTTAACATCGCTTTCCCCTTAACAACTGTCTTATACAGTATATCGTCATACTTTAATTATAGCGTT
>Ga0172381_10000341_pt1 | contig 56773 bp, 58 predicted proteins | sample Leawel6488metaG_FD_119754 | JGI IMG/M metagenome (GOLD analysis project Ga0172381, IMG submission 119754) | Leachate microbial communities from a municipal landfill in Southern Ontario, Canada - Leachate well 64-88 metaG | ecosystem: Engineered > Solid waste > Landfill > Unclassified | place... | reverse complement strand
TTACATCTTTTGAAAGACAGAACGGACATTTTTTTTGACATTTTTACTCCAAATTTACGGACTGTTTGTAAATCTAAACCTGAGCTACAGGTTAGCAAAAGCACCCGTTTTTGCAATTATCCCGGAAACTCACGGAGGCTTTTCAGCTTGGTGTCTGTTTTATAATTTCTCCTTAAAACAGACTGAAAAGCCGAGTGTGTAGTGCTCCCGAGCTCCGCTGGAGAGCGAGAGGAGCCGGTTCCAAAGGACAAGATCAGCCACTAAAACTACCTCTTCACCCACCCCTTCTCACTCGGCACAAAATCAACCGTCCCTTTTTCATCCGTCCTAAACACGCTAATCCCCAAACCTCGAAGCCCCTCCAAAACTATCTTCCCCGGATGACCGTAGGAATTTTGCCCGACAGAGATAACAGCATTTTTCGCCCCGACTTTTTTCAAAAAATACTCATTGTAAGCTCCAGATGAACCGTGATGCGAAACTTTCAGAAGATCAGCCGAAACATCAATTGCGCTTCTCATCATCGCTTCCTGCCCCTTAATCTCGACATCGCCGGTAAAAAGCGCCCGGCTCCCGTCAAGATCGGCCCTCATTACCAGGGATGAATTATTGTCGGAAAAACCGCTTTTTTCAGGCGGCCACAAAACCTCAAGGCGCAAATTGGAAAAATAATAATTATCCCCGATTGCGGGGGTTATTTTGCTTATTTTTCTCTCCTCTACAAGCTCGTCAACTTTCTTACCGCTTTCAGACTTTGAGCCTTCCCACGAATAATAAACCTTATCGACTTTATAATCTTTAACTAAATTCTCAAAAGATCCAGTGTGGTCATTGTCCGGATGAGTCAAAAAAACCGCTTCGATCTCGCGGTCAAAAGCCGGCATTTTGGAATTTAATTTATCAACTAATTTTCCGCTTTTCCCGGTATCGATTAGAATTTGTTTGCTTTCCGGAAGGGAGATCAGCGCCGCATCACCCTGGCCAACATCCAAAAAAGAAATTTTGGCTGAATTCGGCTCGATATCGGCCGATACATTATTTAAAGCTGTCGACCAAATAAAAATCGCCAAAAAAATCGCAAAGACCAGAATATAATTTGAAAATTTATTTATTTTCGGCAACTTTTCTCCTTAAAAAAACAGTTAAAGCAATCACCAGCGCATAACCGATTAAATACGCATATACTGGCTCAATTTTAATCGATAGGCTGGCAAACTTAAAGCTGGAAGAAATTTTGATAACCGACAAAATATAGGAGAGCAATACTGCCGAAATACCGCCGAAAAACATGCCGAGAATGTGCAAGATGAAATATCCGACCAGGCTCAAGGCGACAAAAAACATTGTCATCGGCACGATCGGTATGATCAGCAAATTCGTAAGCGGCGCAATTATCGACACCTGGCCAAAATTTCCAACCAATATCGGCAAGACAAAAATCTGAGCGCCGAGCGTCTCTGAAAATATTTTTAAAAATCCCGATTTTATTTTGCCAAAAGAGAGGATTTGCTCCAAGGCAGGGGAGAGGAAAAACAATCCGGCGGTTGCCATAAACGACAGCTGAAAGCCCCAGTCGTAAATCGCGTATGGATTAAAAACAATAATTACGCTCGCCGCCAGAAGAAGAAGGTGGATCGGCAGGACTTTGCGGCCGATGAACCTTGAGATGAGTATCAGGCTTCCCATAATTGCCGCGCGCAAAACCGACATCGACCCGCCAGTTAGAAAATAAAACAAAAGCAAGATAATAACCGAAAATACGCCGGCAAAATTTTTTGAAATAGATCTAAGCGAGGTAAAAAGCCAAGCTGTAATTATCGAGACGTTGTAGCCGGAGACTGCAACCAAGTGAGAAGTACCGCTTTTTTTGAAATCATCCTTGGCTTCTTTGGAAAAATCACCGGTCGAGCCAAACAAAAGCCCGTATGCCAAGGCCGATTTGTCTCCGGTATAAATCCGTCCGGTCGCCTCCCTGACCTTTTTCGAAGCCTCCGCCATCGATCTAAAAAATGATTTGCCGCTTTCCAATTTTTCTAAGTTTTCAACATTATAAACATCCTTCATCTTATAGCGGGCCAAAAAATAATGCTGATCTTTTTTTGAAAGCTCCAAAAGACCCTTGCGGCAAAGTTTTGCCTTATCGGCAATTTCAAGCTCGTCTTTGGGAGAAAAAATTAAAAAACTCTCCTTCTCCTTCGCTTTGTAGATAAAACCTTCCTTAAATTTTTGCGCCTGGCTCATAATTTGAGTTTCCACGCAACCATCTGCCAGTGTCCTACTCGAGGAGAGCAAGACATAATTTGAAGCAATTATTCCTATTGAAAGGGCAATAAAAACGACTGCAAACTCATGCCTGAGACAGGCGAGGAAAACGGAAAATGTGAGAAATAGCGCTAAGGCGCAAAATTCTATCAAAGGAGCATCGAGCATAACCGAGATGACTGCCGAAGCGCAAAAAGCAATCAGGGCGTAAGTTGATAAGGGTAGCTTTGACAGCAAATACTTTGTCATTTACTATTAGATAGTAGCAATTATGAGTAATTTTAGAAAAGTTTCCAACTATACTATAGCCGGTCTTCTTGCTGTGGGAGTGCTCCTGCTGAGTTTTTTTGCTTATCGGGCAAAAATTCAGGCCGATACAATCGTTCCGGGCTACGCAACAGCCCATCTTAATATCCAAGTCACTGTTCCGACTATCCAGGCTGTCCCCTTCAGAGTTACATTTACGCCGCTTGCAGCCAACGCTAAGAGGTACTATTTCAAAGAAAGAAGTTTTGACCTTAGCGCCGCCGGCTTAAATACTATCGAGTGGTATATTAGAAAAATTCCCGCCGGATCCTACAAGCTGACTCTGACATCAAATCAACAAGAGCTGACGGGATCTCCTTATGAGGTTTCGCTTGAAAATGATGTGGTCGGCGACACCGCTTCGTTTACATTAAACTTGGGCGAGCCGGCCTCATCTTCAATCCTTGCCCCGGCTATAACCCCAACTCCGACTCCGGCTTCTGCATCGACCACGCCGGCAGACCAAAATCTCCCCGATCCCGGCTACGACCAAGATCAAACAACGGGCGACGAAACAGCTCTGCCTACAACCTCGAGCACCGCGTCAAACGACTCGCCGCCAGTTCCCGGGGCATCTTCAACAGCATCGGGCGATACTTACGGACCGTTTTGACTTCCGCCCTAGACGCCTCAAGCTAAATCTGATAAAATCAGCTCTGGTTAAAAATACTAAAAATGAAAAAACAGAAAAATCAGGAGCAAATAGACTACAAAAACCTCCTCCAGAGAACGCTGGCTGATTTTGAAAATTATAAAAAAAGAGTCGAAGCGGACCGGCTAGGTTGGACGATGGACGGCAAAATTGAAATGCTCGAGCAGATTTTGCCTGTTTTGGATAATTTACACTTAACTACTGCCAATGCGCCTAAAGAACTCGAGGGTAATTCCTGGGTTCAGGGTATTTTGATTGTTATCAAGCATTTAGAAGAAACGATTTCTTCTCTCGGGATCGAAAAAATCATGCCTGAGGCCGGGATTGAATTTGATCCCCGCCTTCACGAGGCAATAAGAGCTGAAAAAAATCCTAAATTTAAATCTCACCAAATTATTACAATAGTGCGACCCGGCTACAAAATGGCCGACAAAATCATCCGCGTCGCCCAAGTAGTAGTGGCGGAATAATCCTCGCTGTCATCTCGACCGACAGTGGAGAGATCTATCTTGCGTCAAAATCGAATTTCTAATTATTTTCAGTAGTTGAATTTTATTTATAAAAGCTCTATTTTAAAAACGTTCGCACTTTTGGGTATTCAGGGAGGCGAGAGGTGAATTATTGTGGTTACTCCAGACGGTACCGTCGCACCGCCATGTCTCGAAAGCCCAGATGTACAACGAGCACTCCACGCTCTAGAAGGGGTGCTCGCCCGAGAACTGCCCGACACTATTGTGGCAGTCACATGGGCAAGTGGCGACTGGCAACGACACGAGGCGGGCAAGGGAAAAAGCGAGGTTCATCTCGCGAAAGACCCCTGGCCGCAACAAACTCGTCGTATATATTGTTCGGTAGGGGGAGTGGTCATCGATGACAGGGAAGGTGCCCACGACGCCCTGCAGGAGCGTTATGGTCCAGGATTCCGCCAGCGAGAGACTACCGAACAACTGGTCATCGGCACCTACTGGACAAGGTTCTATGTGGGATTTCCCGAGCCGGAGAAGAATCGCGGCGGGAAGTGCCAACCTGCCGAGCCACCAGAGGGTGGATTTCGTTCCATCCTCAAGGCCGTCCCAGAGGCCGAACCCCACGCCCTGGCTCTGGCCACGGCGATGCAACAGCACTATCAGCAGACCAAGATAGGCTGCTGTCTGGTGATCATCCCTCCGGGCGAAGCCAACGACGTCGTCTCGGCCGGCTGGACATTTCAAAACGAGGTCAGCCAGCACTAACCCGAGGTTGCCTAGCTCAATAACAAGGCGACCTTTCAAGGGCGGAATTACTCCGCCCTTTAGGGTTTTATGAGATCCTCCAACTCTGTGGGGCTTGACCCTCCTTCGCTCAATCTCTTTGAGAAGTAGATGATTATCTCCCTGCCTGCCGGCAGGCAGGTCTTCTCAAAATAGATTTCGTCTTTGGAGGATCAATAGGTCGCTAATGATTATTGTTTTTTTGCGACCTCTTGACAAAATGTAAAGTAGACTTTACAATAGACTTAAAGTTAAAATATTAATGGGAGTAATATATGGGAAAAATAATCGGAATTGACCTTGGAACTACCAACTCGGCAGCTTCCGTAGTTGAGGGTGGAAAGCCGAAGCTTATTCCTTCTGCTGAAGGCGGAAAGCTTGTCCCCTCAATGGTGGCAATTACAAAATCGGGAGAAAGACTAGTCGGCCAGCTCGCTAAGCGCCAGGCCGTCACTAACCCGGAAAACACTATATCTTCGGTAAAAAGACTTATCGGTAGAAGATTTGATGATGAAGAAGTCAAACGCGACAAAAAATTAATGCCTTTTGAAATTGTAGAAGGCAAAAACGACTCGGTTGAAGTTAAAATCGCTGATAAAAATTATTCGCCGCAGGAAGTGTCGGCATTTATCCTGCAAAAAATTAAAAAAGACGCTGAGGATTATCTCGGAGAAGAAGTTAAAGAAGCGGTTATCACCGTTCCGGCATACTTTAACGATTCCCAGCGCCAGGCGACTAAAGATGCCGGAAACATCGCCGGATTCGAAGTAAAAAGAATTATCAACGAACCGACCGCCGCCGCGCTCGCTTACGGACTCGACAAGAAAAAAGAGGGTAAAGTTGCCGTATTTGACCTTGGAGGCGGTACGTTTGATATCACGATTTTGGAAGTCGGTGGCGACGTATTTGAAGTTAAAGCGACAAACGGCGACACTCATCTTGGAGGAGACGACTTCGATCAGAAAATCATGGACTATATCGTCTCTGAATTCAAAAAAGAGCAGGGTGTCGATATTACTCAAGATATGGCATCACTTCAAAGAATCAGGGAAGCGGCAGAAAAAGCCAAGATCGAGCTATCTTCAAAGCAAGAAGCGGAAATCAATTTGCCGTTTATCACGGCTGACTCATCCGGCCCAAAACACCTTGTCATGACCCTGACAAGAGCAAAAATGCTGTCTTTGGTTGAAGAATTAATTGAAAAAACAACCAAGCCTTGCAAGGATGCCCTCAAGGATGCCGGCATCGACACAAAAGACATCGACGAGGTAATCTTGGTCGGGGGAATGACCAGAATGCCCGCCGTGCAAGATAAAGTCAAAGAAGTTTTCGGCAAAGAACCGTCAAAGGGAGTCGACCCTGATGAAGCCGTAGCGCTCGGAGCCGGAATTCAAGGCGGAGTTTTGGCCGGTGAAGTCAAGGACATTTTGCTTCTTGACGTTACCCCGCTCTCGCTTGGTATTGAAACGCTGGGTTCGGTTATGACCAGATTGATCGAAAGAAATACCACGATCCCTTCTTCGAAAAGCCAGATTTTCTCAACTGCCGCTGATAATCAGCCCCAAGTCGAAATTCATGTTCTCCAGGGCGAGAGGGAAATGGCCCAAGATAACAGGACTCTTGGGAGATTTATCTTGGATGGAATTCCACCAGCCCCGAGAGGAGTTCCTCAAATCGAAGTTACCTTTGATATCGATGCCAACGGTATTCTGCACGTCAAAGCTCAAGATAAAGCCACCGGCAAAGAGCAGAAAATTACCATCACCGCTTCTTCCGGCCTGTCAAAAGAAGAAATTGAAAAAATGAAAAAAGACGCCGAAGATCATGCCGCCGATGACAAGAAAAAGAGGGAACAAATAGAAATAAGAAACACCGCCGAAACGCTCGTCTACTCGAGTGAAAAAGCGCTCAAAGACGCCGGGGATAAAGTAAAAGTAGAAACCGGCCGCATGGTTACCGAAAAAATTGATGCTGTCAAAGAGGCTCTAAAAGGCGAAGATAGCGAAAAAATCAAATCAGCCACCGAGGAGCTTTCGCAAACCATCCAAAAAGTCGGCCAGGAGCTGTATCAAAAAACAGAAGAATCAAAAGCTGAAGAGGCCAAAGAGGAAAAGAAAGACGAAGAGACCGAAACTCAAGAACAAAAAAAAGACGACGACGAGAAATCCGAGAACAAGTAAAGACTAAAAAAGACTCTGGGCACCTGCCTTTCGTCCGCTATAAAGGCAGGATCCAGAGTCTTTTTTTTAGGTTTTGATATAATCTATTTATAGTGAAGAAAATTGCTGTTTTTTTGGTGCTATCTCTAGCCGTATTTTTGTTTTCTGGCTGCGAAAGAAAGTCTTCTGTTTCCGTTACCACCGCCTCGTCAACGCCTATCCCGGAAGAATTGCAGGGCTCAAGCGACACCTCTCCAACGGCAACAACTTCCCAAACGACCGACTCTTCGAGCCAAAATGAATTTGTTATCGATTCAGCGACAATCGACAACACTTTTCAGCAAAATTACGACGTCGCCTTAGATGATGCCCAAAAATCATTAAAAAGCGGAGTTAAATATTGCGGGGCTAAAGTAACTTTTTACGGAGCAACTCTAACAGAATCGTCCAAACAATCATTTGTTTTTTACTCGGATTTATTTTCCGCCGATTACTACTGGGTCGTAACCTTAAACGGTTACCAAGCCAACCAAAAAACCCGCGCCTTTGTTCCAAAGCGGGATATGGTAAACGAGATTAAATGTATGACCAACACCGGACCGGCTCCCTCCACTTTTACAGGAGAATATAAGCAGTTAACCAAAAGCGATAAATTCAAAAATATTGACCCCGGAACTATCGCCGAAACTACGATAGAGACCACAAATGCCAACTGGAATATAACCATAATAAATAACATCGGCGAAAGCGCACTAGTTCAAACGCTTGGCCCTTCCGCAACCAGCTCGGGTTCAACCTCAGATAACCAAACCCCCAGCGAATAAGTCCAGATCAAATGTAAAGAAGGGTTTACATCTCTTCGTTAATTTAGTAAAATTACGAAGTAGTTACGAATTTTCAAGGTATGAATTTCGAATGAATTCACTAATTGTCTAATGTTTAAAGAATTCAATAAATCGAATTTCAATCGAAACTAAAAATTTTAAACTCAAAATTAACCTTACCCAATGACGACTGACTATTACAAAATTTTAGGCGTATCAAAGTCTGCATCATCGGACGAAATTAAAAAAGCTTACCGCAAGCTCGCATTAGAGCATCATCCGGATAAAGGCGGAGATGAAGCGGAGTTTAAAAAAATCAACGAAGCCTACCAAGTTCTCTCTGATCCTCAAAAGAGAGCTCAATACGATAGATTCGGCTCAAATGGCTTTCAAGGAGCTGGCACAGGGGGATTTGGCGGGCGTCAATCAGGAGGATTTGATTTTGGCGGGCAGGATTTTGAATTTAATTTTGGCTCGATGGGCGGCCTCGGCGATATCTTTTCTGACTTTTTTTCAGGCGCTTTTGCCACCGTTCAAGCTGAAGTTGAAATTTCTCCCGCTCAAGCAGTCCTCGGTGAAAAATTAGAAATTCAAGTAGATAACGAAAAAATTTCTCTCGATATTCCAGCTCATATGCAAGATGGAACACAATTTAGATTTCCCGGTCGAGGAAGGCGCACTAACAATGGAAAAAGAGGGGATTTAATCCTTCAAGTTAGAATCAAGATGCCCTCTCGGCTTACAAACGAGCAAAAAGAACTCTGGGAGAAGTTAAAGGAACTCGATAAGCAAAAAAAATCCTGGTGGCAAAGGTAAAAAGAGAGAAGGCCGGAACTGGGTCCGGCCCTCGGAACAGCGTACAGACAAAGCGATATCGGCGTCATTCCGGGGCAGGCTCCTCGCGCGACTGGAAGATGCGCTCGACGTAAACGAGCACCTCCCTCGGGTCGAAAGGCTTGGTCAGGTAGCTCGCACAGCCCGATGCCCAGCCCTTGAAGATGTCGGCATCCTGCGCCAGTTGCGTGAGAAAGATCACCGGGATGTCCCGATAGCGAGGATCCGCCTGCAGGTACTTCAGTACCTCCCAGCCGTCCATCCGCGGCATCAAGATGTCAAGGACGATCATGTCGGGCATCTCGTCCTTGACCTTCTCCAGAGCTTCGATACCGTCATAGGCCGTCAGGACATCATAGCCAGCCCGCTCCAGATTGACCTGGACCAACCGCACGATATGCCGTTCGTCATCTACGACTAGAATTCTCTTAGCCAACTGTCTCACCCCTTCGGGATCGTCATCCAACGCTGAAAAAACTCTAGCAGAATCCAACTTAAACACAAGGGTCAGTGTCCCGCGAAGCGAGAGATTTAATTTATACGTTTTTAGTTATACATTATACGTTTTTCGCTATACGCTGTTGATGTTGTTATATAAGAATTTGCTATAATGAATTAGTAGGGGAAATTAAGCGTCCCACTTCGCCCAACTTCGCTCGTAGAGCTACGCTGGGCTTCGAGGGACTTTCGGGTCGGCTACAGCCGACTCGAAGCGGAGGAAACCATCCAAGTAGCTGCAACGGTTCCAACTTGGGATTTGTTTTTGGGTATTTTTGTCGCAATTACCGTGCTTTACGGCTTTATGATGCAACGCGACAAAATTATGGCCGCTCTCTTGTCCTGTTATATGGGCATGGTAGTGGTGTCTGTCTGGTCAGAGCCGATCAAGCAATTTTTCGAGGGCAAAAAAACCATCGCCAACACGTGGATACAATCCGACGCCTCACCGGCAACGATCAAAATTATTCTGTTTTTACTAATTGTCGGAGTAGTAGCCGCCAGAGCCGATATTGCCGTCGGCCGCGAGAAATCACTATCTGCCCCGCTTGAAACCTTTTTCTACTCGGCTATCACCGGCATTTTAATCTCGGCCACAGTCTTCAAGTACCTCCCCGACGCAACCCAAACTCTCATAATTTCCCAGACTCGTTTTGTTCATTTCTTAAAAGACTTTTACACCCTCTGGCTCCTCGCACCAATAGTTGTAATTGTCGTTATTAACTCCAGAAGAAGAACCTAGAACGTAAGGAATCTGGGCGGTTTTGGGGCGGAACCAAAACCTACGCTCCCTAGAAAAAAATAATGCGAGTGTTTTTAAAAGGTTAGAAACCTCGGAAATAGAATCAGCATAACGGCTAAAATTAGCATGACGATTGCACCCACCAATTTGGTAAACCGGGTGTATTTTTGATTAAAGCCGCTAAAAGCTTTCATCGAGAGAAGGGCGATCAAGAACACGACAATATCATCGAGCATGTAAAAAACATCATATAGGGCAATATAAAGATACTTCTGCAAACTCGGCAAATTGGCCATCGAGAGAACTTTGGTAAAGACGACTGGCAAATTGATCGAGCACATAAACTCAACAACATTAACCATCAGCGCCAAGGCGATCGCTCCAAATATCAGAAAGGGGATGAATTTAGAATTTGACAGCTTCTCGATATGCTGATAAATCCTCCCTTTTCCGGCGTTGACCTTGCACTCTTCGGTTTCCTTCCGGTAACTTTTAAATAGCTGGTAGGAAGTGTAAATTGCAACCGCGCCGATAACAAGACGCATGGCAAGATCGAATTTTACAAAAATAAAGGCATTCATAAAGGCCGAGAGCAGAAGAAAGGAGATGAGCCAAGAGGCGAGTAGGAATACTCCGCCAACAAGCAATAATCTTTTGCGGCTACCAAGTGAAACCAAAAGGGTCAAAAGAGCAACCAGCGCCCACATCGCACAAGGATTAAACCCATCGACAGTACCGAGGACGACCGCAAGCGCGGGAAGAGAAAATTTCGCCAAATCCACCTCTCCTAAAAACGGCAATTTTCTTTTTGTCTCAACCGATGCCGCCTGACATAGTTCACTCCCCGACTTGAACCCTCCCCCACCCTCGACGACCTTTAGCGGATCTTGGTAATTTTCAGGTTTAAATGAGTTTAATGCGGCGATTATCTCCCGGCCGGTGGTATTTTCACTTTCAAAACCGATAATTGACCGGTCGCCAATATAGAGCGCCGGGACAGCGTAACCTTTGTTGCCGCAGGCATCGGAAAATTTTTTAAATAATTCCGCACCGCTCTGATCGGAAGTTACCTCGAAACTTACAACCTCAAAGTCTCCCCTCTCCTTTTGAAGCTTGTCGAGAAAAATATTTTCTTCTTTGCAATGAGGACAGTATTTGCTCCAGAATTCGTAAATTTTCATAGGCCCGCTGGCATGGGCCAAATTTGGTGAAAACAAAAAAACCGCTCCAAAAAATATAATAAATAACAGAGCGATAAATTTTTTCACAATAAGATTATAGCATTTAAAAACTTAAAGGTGGCTGAAAGAATGTTTAAATGTTTAATTGGCAAAGAGGCGGCCCGGCATGCGTCTGCCGGGCCGCGGGGCTGGGGGTCATCGCGGTGCAGGTGCAGGAAGCGGCTCGCTAACCTCGAGTAGGTATCCTGCAACTGTGAACCTGGTCTTCTTGCCATGCGGGTCGGTGTGCTCGACCTTGACAAGCGGCGATCGACCCTGTCGCTTATTGACCGAGATGATCTCCATTTGCGGTGATAACGGGGATACTCCGGAGATACGCTCGATCTCTTTGTGGCTTACCGGATCGACCGGCGTTACCACAACGTGCGGTTGAAACATCTCATAGCTTCTGGAAGCCATGGGAGTCCTCCGTCTGGTGCCGCCGGCACCAAAAGATGATTGCGATTTAGAAAAAGATACACGAAAAATGCCGGCAAAGCAATCCTGCCAGCCACAAGTAAAAAAACTTACCTTATTCTAGCTCTGTTTCGCAGTGTCGGATCGAGAATTTTTTTTCTAAGTCTAAGAGATTTTGGAGTCACTTCCAAGAGTTCATCATCTTCTAGAAAATCAATACATTGTTCGAGCGACAAAATAGTCGCCGGAGTCAAAATTGTGGTCATATCGGACGAAGCCGCCCGGACATTGGTCAAATGCTTTTCCTTGGCAACGTTTATTTCAATATCGGACTCTCTCGAATTAAGCCCAACAATCATACCCTTATAAACTTGGGTTTGCGGCTCAATAAAAGTTATCCCCCGCCCCTGGGCGATATCGAGTCCGTAAGTTACCGCTTTGCCGGATTCCGAGGCAATCAAAACACCGTTTCGAAGCCGTGGAATTTCCGCTTTAACTGGCTCAAAGCGCAAAAAAATCGAATTGGCAACTGCAGTTCCTCTGGATAAGGTCATTAGTTGGCTTCGAAGACCAAGCATCCCTCGCGTAGTCAGCTCAAAAATTAATCTTGTAGAACCGTCAGAGAGCGGATTTTGATGATGCAGGACACCTTTTCTTCTTATAACCTCGGCAATCACATTATTTACAAACCGATCCTCAACATCAACGGTCAACTCTTCAACCGGCTCAGACTTAACAGAGTCAATTTCCTTAACAATTACCTCTGGCTTGGCTATTTGAAGCTCAAAACCCTCTCTTCTTAAATTTTCGATAAATACAGACAGGTGAAGTTCGCCGCGGCCGGACAGGATATATTCGCCCGCCTCGCCCATATCAAATTTCAGCGACACATTGGTCTCAAGTTCTTTTTTTATCCGCTCCAATATCTGCCGGCCGGTTACAAACTGGCCCTCGCGCCCGGCAAACGGCGAAGTATTGGCAGAAACTGCCATCGAAAGCGTCGGCTCTTCTATCTTAATTCCCGGCAGGGCTTCGGGATTTGACCCGTCAGCAATCGTATCGCCAATCGAGGCATTTTTAATTCCGGTGATTGCGACAATATCTCCGCCCTGAGCTTCCTTGGTTTCCTCTCTTTTTAATCCCGAGCTTACAAAAATTTTATCTATTTTGGTTTTTTCTTTAATTTCGCCCTCTGTCATTAAACTAACTTGAAGTCCACAAGTTGCTTTTCCTCGAACAATTTTACCAATTGCATATTTACCTTGATAATTGTCCCAATCAAGGGCGGAAACGAGCATCTGAAAAGTTCCTTCTTCGACTCGTGGCTCGGGAACATACTCTAAAATCGCCTCGAAAATTCTCGACAGATCGCCTTCCTCGTTGAAATCTTGCGGTGCCTCATCCCATGCTTTGCCGATTTTGGCGATTGAATACAAAATTGGAAATTCAAGTTGAGACTCATCTTGAGCCAGATCCAAAAACAGATCGGAAGTTCGCTCAATAACATTTTCGATTTGAGCATTTTTCTTGTCGATTTTGTTAATAACAACGATGATTTTCAGTCCGAGATCGAGGGCTTTTTTCAAAACAAATCTTGTTTGCGGCATCGGGCCTTCTTGGGCATCAATAACCAAAATCGCCCCATCGGCCATATTCAAAGTCCGCTCAACCTCGCCGCCAAAATCGGCGTGCCCGGGAGTGTCGATAATATTAATTTTCGTCCCCTTATAATTTACTGCTGTGTTTTTGGCCAAAATCGTAATGCCGCGCTCTCTCTCCTGATCATTTGAGTCCATAATCAGGGTTTGGCTCATCTCGGCCTGATTATCGCGAAAAGTTTTGGACTGCTTCAATAGACCATCGACAAGCGTGGTTTTTCCGTGGTCTACGTGGGCTATGATTGCAACATTTCTTATATTCATATTTAAGAGGCCTTTTTGCCTTTTTTAACCTATTGAGCATACACTAAAATTTGCCCTCGGTCAACCTTAAATGATTGAAATTACGAGCAAAAGCGATACGATGTGTTTATGGACATCATCAAAGAAATTGAGCCCTTTGAAAAAGATTTTATAAAAGCAGGAGAGCTGGCCTTGGAACTGCGGCAAAAAATGACTTCCCGCAACAAATACAACACCGGCGATAGTGAAATTGACGTTGTAACCTCCGCCGACCTTGAGATTCAAGAATTCATCCTGACTTGTCTGGCAAAGACAAACCTTGTAAATTGCGAGTTAATTGCCGAAGAAGACACGCCGAGCGAAAATGCGTTCGCCAAGTCTTCCAAGTACGTCTTGACGCTCGATCCGATAGACGGCACAAAGCTCTATGCCCACGGCAAAAAAATGTTCTCAGTTGTGGTTACAATTCATGACAAGAAAAATCCAATTTATTCTTTTTGTTATTACCCGGCAGTCAAATGGGGTATCAAAATTGCCAAAGATAAAATCAAATATATCGGTACAAAACCGAAAATTAGTACAATTTCCAAAATTCCTCCAAAATCAATAATCTATTTTGAGCGCTCGCATAAACTCGGTCCGGAAAAAACCGACCCGAAGGTGTACCAAAAATTAATAAAAGAAGGTTATAGTTTCATAAAAAGCGACGATGTCAGCGATGAGGCCGCTGTGAAGGCGCCGTTTCTTCTCGGCGTCGTTGCAGGCGAATTTATCGAAAACGGCGCCGCGGTTGACTCCCTGACAGAGCTGCATTTTGCAATGGCAAGCAAGTTAAAAATCTATCGCAATTTAGATTTATCAAAACCCGCCTCCAGTCCTCGAGGAAATTATTATTGCTACAGAGGTTATTACTTTATCACCAGATAGATCGGATTATAAATAAAAGAATATCTGCCCTATAGTTGCCTTGATGAGATCGGAAAAACCGCCTGGGGCGATGACGTAAATTAGTACAAATGAACCTATAAATATAATTACCGAGAGCCATTTGGTGTAAATTCCGGCGGTCCGAACGAAGAGGATGACGGACAAAACCGCCAAAAGCACGGGGGCAAGAACTTTGATATCTCCAAGCGGAACTATCGATCCGGCAATATAAGCATGGGATTGGCCAAGATACTGACCAAGGTCAAAACTAATTTTAAACAAGACGAAAATCGCCTCGGCTACGAGAACAAATAACATCAGCCAGCTTGAAGCGCGGGTTGATTCGCCTTCAGTTCGATAAACTTCATAGATTACCGTTGGCAAAAGAGTAAAAATAATCACAAGCGGCGAGAGATTTACAAATCCAATTATGCCGCCAATGATAGCGACAATTGTTAATATTACACAGATCAGCGTTGCATATTCTGTCGGCTTTGCCATTTTCCCCCCAAATTTATCTAATTTTTTTCGTTTTTAATTTTTTAAATTCTTCTTTTGAGCTTATCGGAATACCGTAAAATTTTGGGCTTTTCCCCTCGCCCTTTGTAAAAAGAGTGATGTGGGGAAAACGAAGAGGAATATCCGCTTGCAAGATTTTATTTAATTTTATGATAAAAGTATTTATACTCGGCATTTCGACAGATCTGATAAAAGACTCTCTTGATTCTTCAACCGTACCATCGGTATTAGCTGAAACCCGACCCGCAACATAGTAAATGTCTTTCGGGGTAAAATTCCAATCGGTTTTTTTAATCAAAGAATCAATTTCGTGCAAAATTTTTTTCTGCTTTGACTTGTCGAATTTATTAAAAAGCGGCAAGAAAGTTTTTTCGTTTAATATAGTAATATGGCGATGATCTTGCTCTCTAAAACCCTTTTTTCTGGCAATTTTCTCAACATCTGAAATATCAACCTGTTTCTTGGTAAGTTCGATGCCGAGATAATAATCCTTACAAAAAGCCGGATTTTGGGGGTGAATTGTTTTTTCCATTAACTCTAAAATACAATCTTTGCAAACAAAAAACCACCCGTTTGGTGGTCGATGGAAGCCACCCGCCCCCTGGAGGGAACGGGTGGCTTCCATGGTGTTGATGTTGGTTAGCTGGCCGAGCTTGCTACTTGCCGGCCAGCCTGAGCTTCGTTGCGTTCTCGCCGCCGTTGACGAGGTACAGCAGCGGGGTGGGGCGATCGACGCCCTCGAGATACGCCGGCCGGGCCTGCCAGGGCGTGACCGACAGCACATTCGCCAGGTCCATCCAGTACTCCAGCCGTGCCGGAGACAGGTCCCACGTCATGTGGAAGTGGTTCGCCGGAGCGAACTGCTTGTACTCGCCCATCGTGGCATTCTCCGGCACGACCCAGGTGTGAGGCCAGGTCGGCGTCGAGGTGGCGGCAACCGCCTCGGCCAGAGCGTTCGGCAGATCTACCGTGCATGCCTCGTCCCAGACCAGAGAGAACATATCGGTCAGGGCACTATAGGCCATCCGACCGGCGATCCCTTTGATGCCGCCCGGTGAGAAGAACGTCACCGAGTTTCCCCCGCCAGGGAAGTAGAACTCATCGGCCCGCGGGAAGCGCACACCGTCCATGATTTCCTCGACCGACGCGCCCGGCCGGGCCGCCCAGTCGAAGGACGCACTCCCTGAGTTGTCACCATCCACCAGGCCCTTCCGCCGCCAGAGGGCATCGGGAGACTCCGCCCCCAGGCCCAGCTGCTCAGCCAACTGGTTGATCTCCCACGGCTCCCAGACCTTGCGGAAGTCCATGAACAGCGGCGGGTTGCCGGCCGTGAGGTGAGTCATGGCCAGCATCGTCAGCAAGCCCTGCACGTCCGCCTCAGTGGCAAATGGTAGCGGCATCTTCCGCCCGTTGTGATCGAAAGTCGCGTTGAAGAGCGACTCCATCACATCAGCCACCGGCAGCGGCAGTCCCCGCCGATCCGAGCCCCACTCGAGCTGGCTCATGAACCCGCCGCCAACCGCGTTGAGGTCGGCCAGCAGGTCGCGGACGATGAGGTACAGCGCCAGGCTCTGCTGGAACCGTGCCTCGTCCGCCGCGTCGCGGATCGCGACCCGGTGGCCGACCATGTCAGTGATCCAAGCCCGCAAGGCCAGGAGCTCCTTCTCGTCGTAGGCTCCCTTCGCCAGCATGTCAGCCAGGAGCTTCATGTCAAGCCTAGTGATCTCGAGACCGAAGGTCCGGCGCGTCGGCAAGATATGCGCCAGGGCCGTCTCCATCCCCATCGAGTCATGGCCGAAGATCACCACGCGCCGGCCATTGAGCGCCTGCCGCGTCACCGCGGCATGCGCCCAGTCGATCAGGGCTGCCGCTGTCCCCTCGGTCATCTTCGGCTTCTGGCCGGTGTCCGGCCAGGTTCCGACGTTCAGGTGTGACAGCCGACCGTACTGGGCAAGGGCGCCGGTCGCCGCGTGGGCAAAGACCACCCCGGGCTTGGGGCCGCTGTTGCCACAGGTGAGATTCAGCGGCGTGCCCGCCGGAAACTGCGAGAGTAGCGAGATCAGGCTCAACTGCGGGAAGGCCCAGGTGTCGGGCACGCCGACGAGGATGTTGACCCCCTCCCACTTGAACTGCTGGGCAACTGTGTCGGCCTCTCGCTCGCCGTCGATCAGCACCGGCGTGTAGACGACATTGACCTCGCCGCCAGGGACCTTGACCTTGCTGGCCAGGACCTTGGCGACCATCTCAACGATATTCTGACAGCGCTCCCTGGAGGGCGCATCGATGCGTGGATCGCTGGTCGCGAAGACGCCGATCGTGGGGGCTTGCGGCTCGACCGAACAAATCGTGGGCAGGGCTCTCAGCATGGCAATCATCCTTTTTGATCATCGTTACCGCCTGAGGCGGTTTACACTCTTTCCTGCTACCTATCTTCCCCTTCCTTCTGTCACAGTTTATCAATGAACGGACCATACAGGCATTTCGCGCCCGTAAGAGAGAAATCCTACCATTTTATATTTACTAAATCAAACAAAAGACCACCCGTTAAGACGATTTTTACTTAAAAAACTTACTTTTTTGAGAACAATTTACTATTGGTTTTTTCCAAAATCAAAACCCCAACATAAACTATTACAAAAATTCCCAAAACAATCCCGGCGATGAGGCCGAATTTTTGGAAAATGCCATCAACATTGGCCTGGATAACATCGGCAATAATCGAATTCATCGCATCGGGCAGATCAAGGTTGAGCGAGTTCGAGCCGGCAGAAGAGATGGCTTTTATCGGCCAGATAATTAAGAAACCCGCTATCGAGCCGATAACAAGCGGCAGAGAGATAAACTTGAACATCGCCGATAATTTTCGGTACTCTAAACCGATGATCGCCAAAATTAGCGCCAGCAAAATCACCAAGGAGCCGTAAAAGAAATTATTCACCTCTCGAACAAATTTCTGCAAAGATATTATGAAGCTATTGGCTTGATAAATCTGTTTGCCGATATCAACTGAGCTAAGATTGATTGCATCGATTTTCGTTTGGATTTTTCCAATTTGGCTTTTGATTTGGTCGAGATTAACAGACATCTTTTGGCAATTGGCAATCTGGCTTTGATCGGAGCAACTCGGAACGAGCTGCTGTAAAATCAAAAGCCCCTCAGAAACCCTCGACAGGTATAATTCTCCATTTTTAAGATCCAGGTTAACCTTCGGCGCCGCAGGTGAATAAGTCGAGAAAATTTTAACTACTTGGTCGATTGTTGCATTGACCAAACTTTCGATCCAAGCCGGATCAATTGATTTTTGCAGAACATATACGACGATGCTTTTGGCAATCGGACTGGTAACGACCCCCTTGCCAACGTCAGAGTCCATAATCAAAGACGGCACGCCTTCGCTAACCAACCGATCGTAAGTATCGGCTTTTTTCAAATTGCTCTTGTAAAAAGCCGGATTGATAACAGTCGTCTTTAAAGTCAGAGAAAACAAAAAAACAATCAGAGTCGGAACGATCAAGATGGCGCAAATTAAACTAATTAATTTTTTCGTATTCCAGTAAATAACTAATTTTTGCTCCGGATCCTTATCCATTTTTTTTGGCTTCTAGCGATTTAAGTTGGACGCTAAATATGACAAGAGCAATACCGGCAAGAAGAGCGTAAATTCCAACCAGCCAGATCAAGATGGTAGCTGAAATCAGAGGATAAGCGAAGATCACTATACCTAAAATTAAAGAGAAAATACCAGCGATAATCATTACAATTTTACCCGGGGCGGCCCAAGCGGCAAAAATTCCGGCGATAATTTCGACGATTCCGCTAATAATTGCCCAGAAAGCGATAAGTAAAATCAGGACTGAGAGAGTGAGGCTTGGCCAAACAATGATAGCAATGCCAGCAGCAATAGTAATTAATCCCTCGAGTAAAAGCACCCACCAGTGATTGATCTCGGTAACCATCAGCGAGCCGATAACCGAAAACAAGCCGCTCAAGAATAGATATATCGCCAACAAAATAAGCAAAACATCTATCGTAAAGCCTGTTGCAAAGAGTGCCAAAAATCCAAACAAGATCGCAACTGCTCCCCGGACAAGTACCGCCCACCAATGACTAGCGATCTTCTTCTCCATTTTTCCTCCGCTCCCGTTTCGACGCTCCCAAACAGGAAGTCGAGAACGGGAAGCCCTTCCGTAGCTTCAATCTAATTTCAGAAGAGGAATAATAACCTATTTCTGAAAGAGATTGGGCGAAGGAGGGCCCTATTTAGTTTTCAGCTACCTATATTATAAGCGCTTTCTTTTAATTTGCCAATTATCATATCGAAAAAAATAAATTAATACTTTCTGGTAAAACAAAAACAAATAGTTATAATTAAACCATGGAAAATGCATTAAAGAAGGGTTTGGGCTTTGGAGTCTCATCGGCGGTAATTGCCACCTTGGCAATTATTGTCGGCATGCATGCCGGAGTTGACCTAAAACACGCAATTATTTCGGCAGTATTAGTCATCGCCTTCGCCGATTCCCTGGCAGATTCTTTGGCGGTTCATTTTTCGGAAAAAGGCGACGAAAAAGTCTCCGCCAAGGACGCCTGGGTAACAACCTTAACCGCTTTTGTGACAAAACTAGTCTTCGCTCTTACTTTTTTGATTCCAATTTTTATATTCAATTTACACATCGCCATTTGGATTGATATTATTTATGGTTTTATAATTCTGGTCGTCTATAGTTTCCAATTAGCCAAATCGAAAAACGAAGGGATTGTAAAAACCATCACGCTTCATATTTTACTCGCAGCCGGAGTAATTTTGGCATCGCACGCTATCGGCCTCTTCATTAATCATTTTTTCGGATCAACACCTTAGCGCTATAGAATAAAAGATTGGTTAGGCGCTAGCTCTTTACTGGTTGTATTCGAGAATGAAGCTCGAATAATAGTTCAAACTTAGAACGATGAGTCGAAGAAGTTCTGTCCGGTTTCTAGTGCTTCGAGATAACTCTCAATAGGAGGAAAAAGCGGGCTTGGTAGCTTATCGAGTGAAAACCACTGCCACTCGGTTGTTTCGTCCGGTGCGTTATTCGTCGGCTCTCCTTTCACCCAGTCAGCTACAAAGCTTACATCGATATAATGTTTTGGCTTCATTTGCGTAAAATTGATGACACCCAAAAATCTTACATTTTCAACAACCAATGTATCTCCCCCTTCTTCTTTTAACTCTCTTAAGGCACCTTCCTTTAGCGACTCTCCAAGTTCGAGATGACCGCCGCCACTGCCCCAATAGTTTTTGGCTAAACCCTTTCTCCCCTTGCGCTGATGAAGCATAACATATGATTTTCCATTTTTCTTCTTGATAACGATTATGCCAACTCCAACCTTCGGGTGTGATTTTTCCATGAATTAAATATACCAAAACAAAAACTCAGCCACTATCGCCTTATAAAGGCAAGAAAAAAAACTGGGTTTTGGGTGGAAAGAATTACTTTTTTAACACCCTTCCCCCGCTAAAGCTACGAGGTGGGTGGGTTTGTTCCACTTCGCAGAGTAATGTTGCAGTCACAACCGCTTGACTTTGTAATCTTAAACACTTACAATATAACAAAAATGTTATATTTTAATTGCAAGGAAAGACGAGATGGAAATCATATTCTGGTCGCCGTCTGGGGAAGAATTACAATCGCCGGTCTTCGACTTCATAGATTCGGAGCCACCGAAAAACAAGAAGAGGATTATGAGTGTTTTAGATTTGTTTAGCAAGCAAGGGATGAATCTTCTGCAAACGCAATTTCTCGAGAAGGTTAAACCTCATAAACTTTTTGCTTTAAGGATAAAATGCTCGCAAGTTACGTATAGGATTCTGTTATCGATTAAATCAGGTTCAGCAGTGTTACTTCATAGTTTCAAGAAGAAGACGAATAAAATCCCTGATAAAGAAATAAAGATTGCGTTAGGTCGGGCATAGTTTAACAAGGAGCGGAGGAGGCAAAGTGGATTATAAAGAAGCGAAGCGCTTACTTCTTAAGGACCCCAAGCTAAGAGAAGAGTTTCGAGAGTTAGATTTGAGCTGGGAAATCGCTAAAAACATAATCGAAGCAAGATTGGCAAGTGGTTTGTCGCAAGCTCAGCTTGCAAAAAAAATCGGAACCAAACAACCATGTATTGCAAGAATCGAAAGCGGTAACCACACACCTAGCCTTAATATTCTTCAAAAAATTGCAAAAGCGCTTAAAACCGAATTGGTCCCACCAACCTTCAAATCTATTGTGCAAGAGGTTAGATATATTCAGCCAAGCACCGAAATGGCAACATATTCAATGCAACCTACAGGCACCAACCATTCTTTATTGGGATATTGTAGCCAGCTCTTCCCTTCAGCAAAGGAAGAGGAGATGATGTATTACAATTTAATATCGGAGGTAAAATGATAAAGCATGTATGGTCCTTGTTGTGCCAAGAATCAGTTATCAACCATGACGATAATAGCCTGAATATTAACCGAATAATTGAAGGAATAAACATAGGTGTAAAAATCCAAGATAAAAAGGTAAACGAGAAGATAAACCTTCCCCTTCGATATGAAATAATTTCTTCCTTTACCAGAGAAGGTTCGGATAGACGGGAAGAAACAGGCTCAATTAAGGTTCGGTTATTAAGCCCAAAACAAGCTGAACTCTCAGTGAAGGAGCACCCAATCATTATGACTCAGGGGAGTAATACCCACCGTTTTAGAATCAAAACAACAGGAATTCCAATAACCGAGGAGGGGGTTTATCATTTTTCAATCAAGTTCAAGAACAAAGATGATAAGGATTATATCGAAGTAGCTAGTCTTCCCCTCCAGATTCAAATAGAAGCTGTAAAGAGTTAAAAACTTTTTATTTTTTCGACATAAGCCACCTTGTAGTTGGTAACGGTTTGGCTCACTCCATCGGAAGAACAGATAGCATATCCACAAGCCTTGTTGCAATTCTCATAAGTTGTTTGATTTGAATTGGAATAAATCTTAAAGTAAAAATTAGTAAAGTAGAGTATTTCAAGGATTAACCCGATTGTCGCAAAGGCCTTGCCACCATTTTTTAAATTATCTACAGTCTTGGATCCCTCCTTCGCCTTCGCTCAGTCCGGCTTTCGATACCCATCGAATTAGTTTCGGTCTCCACTCCCGAAACCCCCAAAAAAATAAAAATAGCCCCAACGGGGCAATTTTTATTTCTGGAGGGTCCGGAGGGGGTCGAACCCTCGACGCTCACCTTAAAAGGGTGACGCTCTACCGCTGAGCTACGGACCCAGTCGCTATACTCAAACTCAAAAATCAAAACTAATAAGTCAAAAACCGGGACAGACATTTATTATTATAAGGGAAAACCGAGTAAAAATCAATCGTAATCGCTGATTGTGTTTGATTTTTTTATTCATTTGAGTTACGATCTCCCCTTGTCGCACATTACACGAGCGGATTGGAGGAAACGAGCATGATTCATGAGCTTTGGATCAAGGGTCAATACCTGGAACAAATCATCGAGAGGCGAAAAGACCTCGAGATCCGGGTAGGATACCCGCGCGTCCAGGCAATAAAGCGCGGTGATCAACTGTGCTTCAAGGATGGAAGGGGGCGTTCCGTCCTTGTCCACATCCTGGACATCCGGCAGTATCCGAATCTTTCGCTCGCCGTGGGTCAAGAAGATCCCAACCGAATTGCCCCCGGCATGGGTGGACTGCCGCTTCTCAACGCGCTAGGCGAAATCTACCCTCCCGAGAAGGAGCGACGCGGGGTCTATGTCATCGAGTTCAGAGTCATCTCGACGACGTGACCCTTTGCCAGCTCGCCCTGAGCCTTCCACGCCCGAGTGCCGCGCGATCTCCTCGCACGCACTCGGGCGTTTTGCTTTTTTAAACTCAGCCCTAGAATTGAATACTTCTAAATATTATACTTTTTTCTCGATCGAGAAAAAAGTATAATATTTAAATTTTTATCAAACAAGGTTAGTGAGGTTGCGGTTATTGCCTTAAACCTATTTAATTGATATATTAGCCTCTTCTGTATTTCCCGACATTTGACAAATCGCACAAGGAGGAACACGGCAGACGTTCACCACATACCGCCGAAGGGGTCTGACCCCAACAAGGAGGATTACGATGGACAACGAAGACCAAAAACAAGAGGACAGGATGGTGGTGCTCGCGGCGTTTGAGGGGGACACCAGTCTCATCGACTACAACAAAAGGGTCATGGAAGGGGAGGAGCTCGGGCTTGTAGGGCCCGATGACGTAGCTTGTGTCAGCCTCCTGCCGGAAGTGTCACTGATCGTACCACTGCGGCTTCGCGCCCCGGGTGAGAAGCCTATACCACCCCCGCGGGCCGAGCTCCTGTTTCTCCTCGAGGGGGTACAGATCGAGAAGCAACTTACCATGTGGAATAGGGCAGGGCAGCCCTATAACGTCGTTGTGAGTCAAACCGAGGGAGGCAGGGCACGAGTCCTAGTGGAGATGTTGTGCACTCTCGAGAATGCCGACAACACTCCCCTCGCAGGGCTCTGTACCTGCGACGGCTCGGAATACCCCTGCCCGACCTGTATCGCCGAGGCCGAGATCTCCAGCACCGGGACTGCTTCCCGCCCCTCGGGCTATGTTGGCGGCACTGACGGTACCGAGGGCGGGTACGAAGATCCGAGCAACGACCTGGTGGATACCGGCGGCGACACTCATCACGGCGTGACCGATATCTACGGCTCCTAGTCCCGGGCCGCAAGCCCGCAAGATCCACGCCCGAACGAGGAGACGTTCTCCTCGTTCGGGCATTTTTGTTTTGACTAAATTCTAGGATTTAGTGCATCAAATCAAAACTATTTTTTCCTCTATGCTTTTCCCTCTAAGTTTTGCTAAAGTTTGATTGATGGCTTTTCAAATTATTTTTATACTCATCGCCCTGTTTCTATTTATTTGGAATATCTCGCTTATAATTTCCGCATTTTCCGGGGCTCCAACCGTTTACGCCAAGGGTCAATCAATCCAAAAAGCTTTTGAGCTCGCCCAGCCCAAGGCTGGCCAAGTTGTTCTTGATGTCGGTTGCGGCAATGCCCGAAGCCTGATATTTGCGGCGAAAAATTACAAAACCCGAGGCTTCGGAGTTGAAATTTCTCCTTTTTATTTCCTCCTCGCCCGCCTCAATGTCCTTATCAAAGGCGAAAGCCGAAACATCAAAATTTACTTCGGCGGCGCGACGCGTCAAGAAAAATTAATCAAAAAAGCCGACATTATTTACCTTTATCTTTTTGACGCGCTCTTAAGCAAACTCTCGCCGGAAATTTTCGCCTTAGCCAAAAAAAACTGCAAAATCATCTCAATCGCTTTTCCACTCAAAGGACGCAAACCATTTATCACAGACGAAAATCCGAAAGTTTATTTGTACATGGCAACGGGTCCAGATCTAGGAGAGGGTAGAGATCCCTCCACAAGGTCGGGATGACACAGGGGTCGCTCCAAGTCTTATGTTATAATTCAGTTAGAGAAAATTAATATTAATTGAGGTTTAGATGAATATTACTAAAGACAACATCGCTTCCTACCTTGACCACACCTGCGTCAGTGCGGATGCGACGGTAGAAGACATCAAAAAACTTTGCGCCGAGGCCAAAGAGTATGGTTTTCATAGCGTTTGCGTAACCGCATACCGGGTGGCCGCCGCCAAGGAATATCTCGAAGGAGCCAACGTAGAAGTCATTAGCGTTATTGGTTTTCCGTTTGGCACCTCGAAAACCGAGATTAAAGTCGCCGAGGCCAAAGCGGCAGTTGACGACGGCGCCACCGAAATCGACATGGTTGTAAATATCGGCGCCGTCAAGGAGAAAAATTTTGATTTTGTCGAAGATGAGATCAGGCAAATCGCTCAGGCGATTGATCCTGCCGGACTCAAAGTCATCATGGAAGTCGGCTTTTTAACCCGAGAAGAGCTCACGGAAGCCTGCAAAAGAGCCGAGTTGGCCGGCGCCGCTTTCGTCAAATCATCAACCGGCTATGGACCGAGACCGACAAAAGTCGAGGACATCAAAATCATGCGCCAAGCGGTTGGCGACGAGGTAAGCGTTAAAGCCGCCGGCGGGATCCACACTTTTGAGGACGCAAAAGCGATGATTGATGCCGGCGCGTCGAGAATTGGAACAAGTTCAGCTCTTGAAATTATTGGCAAAGAAAATACTTCCAAATCCGATAAAGCGGGAAGCAATGAGTAAGAAAAACGTATAGAGTATAACGCATAATGTATAACCATAACGAAAAAGGAATTAAATATGATCTGAAAAAACGGGTATTTTTGTTTTCGCTAGATATCATCAAACTAACAAAAAATCTCGAAAGGTCGTATGTCGTTGAAACTCTCGCCAAGCAGCTGATTAGATCGGGTTGCTCAATCGGAGCCAACATAATAGAAGCTCAGTCAGCTCCAAGCAAAAAAGATTTTGCAAATTTTTACAATATTGCATTAAAATCCGCCAACGAGACTATCTATTGGCTAGAATTGATAAAAAGGACAAGCGAAAAAGCAAATGATATCGACGATATAATCGAAGAAAATCAACAAATCTGCAGAATTATTGCAAAGAGTTTGATAACAATGCGTGGAAAATAATCGTTATTAGTTGTGGCTATACACTATACACTATTAGTTAGGAGTTAAGACAATGAAGATAAGTTTTTTCGGTGCAACAGAAGGTGTAACGGGATCGAATTTTCTTGTGGAGACGACGAGTGGAAAGCTAATTATTGACTGCGGCCTGTTTCAGGGCGGCGAAGACGAAACAGTTCTCAACTGGAACGAGTTTCCTTACAATCCAGGCGGAGTCGATGCGATGATCATGACCCACTCGCACATCGACCACATTGGACGCACTCCATATTTGGTTAAAAATGGCTTCAAAGGCAAAATCTACACAACCGAGCCAACCCGTGAATTTGCCGCAATTTTCCTTGAAGATTCCTGCCATCTGATGGGGAATGAGGCCGAATATTTGAACAAGCCTCCGCTTTACGAACTAACGGATGTTCAAAATACTATTCAATTGATCGAAACCAAAAAATATCACGAAAAATTTTCGCCCTTTGAGGGGCTCGAGATTGAGTTTTTCGACGCCGGCCATATATTGGGATCGTCTATTGTCAAAATTTCCACTGAGGGAAAATCGGTAATTTTTTCCGGCGATCTTGGCAACCCTCCGGTTCCGCTTTTGAAGCCGACTGAATTTATAGATCAAGCCGACGCCGTCATCATGGAATCAACCTACGGCGACCGAGTTCACGAACCGGTTGAAAAAAGAAAAGAGCAACTTCAGCAAATCATCAAAGACTCGATCAGCGAAAACGGCACGATTTTGATGCCGTCATTTGCCATGGAGCGAACTCAGGAAATTTTGTATGAACTAAACGCGTTGGTTGACAATAAGCTGATCCCATTTATTCCTGTATATCTCGATAGCCCCTTGGCGATCAAGGCAACAGAAGTTTACGAGCGTTTTCCCGAATATTTTAACCAGGAGGCGACTGACTTGCTTAAATCCGGTGATGATTTTTTTGCCTTTAAAGGATTAAAGTCGGTCATCGAAAGTGAAGATTCGATGAAGCTCGACAGAGACGAGTCAACCAAAATCATCATTGCCGGCTCGGGCATGTCAAACGGCGGAAGAATCCAATGGCACGAAAAGGCTTTTCTACCGAAGGAAAATACAACACTTTTGATCGTCGGATTCCAGGTCAAAGGCACGCTCGGCAGACGGCTTCTCGACGGAGAAAAAGAACTTAAAATCCGCGGAAACGAGGTCTTCTCTAAAGCCAAAATCATCCCAATACAATCATATTCCGCCCACGCCGACCAGCCAAAATTGCTCGCTTGGGTAGAAAAAATCCAAAATCTCAAAAAAATCATCCTGGTTCACGGGGAAAAAGAAGCAAAAGAAATACTCTCTGGTAAAATTAAAGAGGCAATGGACGTTGAGCCGGAAATTCCCGAATTTTCAAAATCAATTGAAATTTAGAAAGAGGTAATTTTGAAATACAAAATTTGCGTGTCGGGGTCGGCGGTTACCGGTACCTGTTCCCCCGATGCTGAAAAAATGACGAAGGAAATTGGACGGGAAGTTGTCCGCCAAAACGGGGTTTTGGTAACCGGCGCGACTATTGGCGCGCCGCTTTGGGCGGCAACCGGTTGCAAAGAAGAAGATGGCTTTTCTATCGGCATCTCTCCGGCTTCAAGCGAATTGGAGCACGTCAAAAAATACAAACTTCCGACTCGAGAATTCGACATAATTATTTACACCGGATTTGGCTATTCGGGCAGAAATTTGCTTTTGATCCGCTCGTCCGACGCGGTTGTGACGGTTTGCGGGCGAATCGGCACATTAAACGAATTCACAATCGCTTTTGAAGACCATAAGCCGATCGGCGTTTTGATCGGATCGGGAGGAATTGCCGAAGAAATTGAAGAAATCGTCCGCGAATGCGGGAGACCTAATCCGAAAATTGTCTATGACGAAGACCCTAAAAAATTAATTGAAAAACTGACACGCCTCATCGACGAAGACAAAAAGGAAATCGACCTCAGCCGACCTATCGATTATCAGGAACACCGCAAGAGCTAGAGGGGAGTGTTTTGGGGTATCAGATTAAGGTTAGGGTTAAGCTGCCAGTATAGTCTGAAGGTTAGGTAGATAGTTAATAGGCCTTTTGACCATGACTTAACCTTAAACCTGACTGGCTGCCTCACCTTAACCTTAACCCCGATTAATTTTTATCTTTTGCCGAAAAGTATTGATAATTTTCGGCAAAGTTGCTATATTTTAACCACGATCCGAAGCCGTATCAAACCTGGAAAGGGGAACAAAGATGGGAAAGCTCGGAATCGTAGCTGTACTGGTTGTGGCTCTGGTCGCCATGGGAGCATGCGCGCTTGCAGCTCCGACGACCACGACCACAGGCCCGCCAACCACCTCGGCGGCCACGACCACGATCGCGCCGCCAACCTCGGCAATCACGGCGGCCACGACCGACACCACCCGAGGAAGACCGACGACAACGCCGGCGCCGCTGGCGGCGCCCCCACCGGTGGCCCGTAACGGGGTTCATCCGGTGGTCGCCGCCACAGAAACCCCACCGCCGGTGGCCGTCGCCAACGACGACGCCACCGGGACGATCAAGGCGGTAGCCCGCAATGGGGTTCATCCTGGCGTCGTACTGACCACCCTGGCCAATGTTGACACCACCGGCCGGCGTTGCTCGTTTGCGACATCGGCCCCCGGGGGCATTCTAAAGATCGATGAGAGCGCGAGTGGCGCGGCGTACAAGACGGCACTTTTGCACGGACGGAACCTGGCCACGGCCCCGACTTGGACCGCCACGTTCATCGGCAAGAGCGCCGGCTAGAACCGGGGGCTCACGCCCCCACCCGATTCACCCGATTTTCTCCAGGGATGACGTATGCACACAAGGGAGCGGCCGACCATGGCCACTCCCTTCTCTTTTGCCAAAAATTTTCAAATACTGTTATAATTCTCAGGTAGGATATCTAGTTGAAATTAAAAAATTGTAGATTCCGAAGCAGATCCCGAAACAAGTTCGGGATGACGAGTACGTCGGTTCAGGATGACACAATCGGAGGTTACATGGATTTATCTGTTATCAAAGAACGAATCAAAATTATCGAAGAGCTCGAAAGGGAAAACAAAAAAGCTGGCGAGCTGATGAGAAGCGCGCTTGAAAACGACGAGATTTTTCAAAAAGTTGCCGAAGAAGCCAAGGCGATAAACAAGAAGCGAAAAGAGCTCAAAGATTCGATTATGACCCGTGAAGGAAATATCAAGCTCGTCGAAGATATTAGGGAAAACATGGACGAAATTAAAACTCTACGGGAAATTTTGGCCGTTGAGCTGATGGATTTTTACGAAAAAAACAAAACTGACGAAATTGTCGATTCCTCGGGCGAAAAGCGGAAATTTAAATTTTCGGTCAAGCTTTTGCCAAAAGGTGCCAAAGACGAATCAAGAGATACTTATGGCAGATTTGCGCCGGAAGAAAAAACCACAGGTTAATCTGGTATAATAAGAGTGATTTGAAAACTAATGAGGACATTATGGATAAGAATACCAAAAGCACGTTGAAGGGAGTGGGGGTTGGACTTGCGGTTGGAGCGATTGCCGGAGCGATCGCCGGAGTTTTGCTTGCGCCAAAGTCGGGCAAGGAAACAAGAGCCGATATCGCCAAATACGCTCACGAGATGAAAGATAAAATCGCCGCGGAGATCGAAAAGGCCGGGGATTTTACCAAGCAAACTTACGATGCGGCAGTTGAAAAAGTCGTTAGCACTTACGAAAAAGGCAAAAAAATTACTGCCAAGCAGGCCAAAGAAATCAAGGGTGATCTAGACAAAAACTTCGATAAGGTGAAAAAAGTCGCGAAGAAGTAACTAGTCTTGTTTTTTCTCTACCAGTTTAGCAACAAAAGCTATAGACTCAAAACTCTTCAGATAATAAACTTCCCAGCCAAACTCGCTCAAAATTGGGATTACTGTTTCTGAGTTCCAAGCAACTCTGTGATCTCTTTGGCCCCAGAGAGACCCCCGCCAAATCGTTCCGATTTTGGCAGTTTTAGTTATTTCCTCAATCGTATCTCTGGCAAATTTTTCTAACTCTTCAGGATCTGCCTCACCAGCCAAACCTGGATGTCTAGGGAAAGCATGGAGCGACAGAATTCGATCAAAAGTGTCTTCTTGAAAGGGAATCTTATTCCAGTCGGCCGCAACATAAGATAAATTATTTGCCGGAGCGTAATCTGGTTTATGATCCAAGTATGATCTGTCGATTCCGACAACCCTACATTCCGGGTAAAGACTAGCCGCTTCATAGACCGCGCGACCGCTTCCGGAACCGAGATCTATTATCGTAGAGCCATTCTTGAAAAATTCGTCCCAACCTCCATAAATTGCACCTAAACTGGACTCATTTTGCTCATTAGCTACCCGCTCTCCCCTCACGGGTACATAAAGCTCGGTTATTGGGCGGTCTAAAGCCCCAGACCCATGAGCTTCGGCCGGCAAGTCATCGCGAAAAAGATTAACCCTATAAGCCGATAAAGATCGGTCAAATCTAGTAAATTCAGGGGTTTTAGCAAATTCTGGATCTATTGGTTCGTGTTCACTCATGAGCTAAATTCTATCTGAATTATTCAATTTGCTCAACAGCAAAATTATGCTTGTTGCCAAGATGACCAACCCCAGTAAAAAAATATCAGGAATATTTCCAAAATCAAAATAACCAAAACTCTTAGTATAAAATTCAAAAACCAGAAGTAAAATCATAAAGACGCTGGCAATCACCAGGGGAAATCTATTAATTTTACATTTCCTCATCAGATACACCCCCTGGCCGGCATAAAACCAAACCCAAAATATTTGCCCCAAGGCGTTCCAGGAAAATCCCTGATAGTACATCGCCAGCGGGTAGTACAAAAGCGCCAAAAAACCAAAAACCACACTCGGCACAGTGGCGAAGGCGAGCAAGAATTGATTTGGAGAGCGTTTTCGGTACAATTGCAGGAGAACGAGCGCTAGAAGAAACGGATAGATCGGACAAACCGCAACAAGCGGCCAAAAATACGGCGGGATTGTCAAAAGTTTATCTAAGTCATATATCCAAGCCGCTCCCGACCAAAAAAAATCTAAAATAATAAAATAGATCACCAAAAGATTATATCCAAATGGACCAAGACCTACAAAAAACAATTGAGGCGATAAAAAATAAAAAAAATATCTACGACAAAGTAAGCGGCCCTAAAGTCGTAGTTAACGAATCTGTCGGCCGGGTTGCTTTTTATTATGAAAAATTAAGAAATGCGATCGACTATCAGGACGAACATCTTTTTTTGAAAAACGCGATCAAGAGAATTTTAAAAAGAAGAACTTTTTTGGGAGCCCGGGGCAACGGAATAGCCCTTTTAAAAGAACTGGTCTGGGCAAAATATTTTGAAAATGACACTCTCCCGCAATCCTTAGCCGAAGAAATCGAAAGCATCTTGCGAAAATACGCCTATTTTCGCGATAATGTCCACGTCAAATCGTCGAAAAACCAGACCACCGACTTGTTTTTGGGTTTTGCCGCCTGCGAGATCGAGGAGTTGCTTTTTCCCTGCCAAGAGAAACAAGATTATTACAAGTTCGTCGAAAAAATTATCAGAGAAAAAATCAACCTTGAGGAGCTCAATCATAAAGCAGTCAATATTCAAACTGAGATTTCAATCAGAAGAGTCATATTAAAAGAAGACCTCGAACAGCTCAGATACCGGACTTTGACCTATCTTTATCCCGACTGGCCGAAAGTCAAAAAAATGGAAGGGGAGAGTTTTGCTAAGAATTTTGAAAGCTACCTAAATGCAATTGAAGAGCAGATCAAAATCAATAAGTCATCGAAAATTTATAAATTTGTCAGGAAAAACTCTCCGGCTTTCAAAATTATTCTCGAGGCAATTTACAAAGGAGCGCAAAATTTTGAACGCAATCTGAGAGCTGAGGAAGGATTTAACAGCCTGATCCGGGTCGAAATTGCCAGACGCAACGAAAACACCCGATCCAGAATAATCCGCGCGGTTATCCGGGGCATCATTTTTATTCTTCTTACCAAAATCATTTTGGCAATCGTGATAGAAATTCCCTACGAGATGAGCGTCATGCACGGCATCAACTGGTCGGCGCTTTTAACCAACGTTATCCTCCCGCCGCTTTTGATGGTAATAATCGGAGCTTTTATCAAAATTCCCGGGCGCAAAAACACCACTGAGCTGATAAAGATTGCAAACTCTATCGTTTTCAAAGATGATCTGCCGACAAAACCGCTCAAAACCTTGGAGGAGAAAAAATCGCGCAAATTTGTCGTCTTTAACACAATTTATTCGATAATGTCGATTGGAGTGCTGGCCGGAGTCATTTGGATCCTGCTTCGCCTGCAGTTTAACTTTGTCAGCATCGTCCTATTTTATATTTTTGTCTCTCTGGTTAGCTTTTTGGGCTTTCGGATTCGATCAATTGCTAAAGAATACGAGGTCAGACCGGAGCAAGACTCCGTTTTGTCGGGACTTTATAACTTCATTCTTCTCCCGTTTGTCGTGATTGGAAAATTCTTATCCGACCGCTGGAGCGAATATAATTTTACCCTGCTGTTTTGGGACTTTGTTATCGAAGCTCCGTTTAAAGCCCTAATTGGAATTTTCGAAGCTTGGCTGTCCTTCTCGCGAGAAAAGCGCGAGGAGTTTGAATAACCCTAAACCCGACTAACTTTTAAGTAACTTTACAAAGACGTCTGTCGGAATATCGATTTTGCCGACTCGGGCCATCTTTTTCTTGCCCTTTTTCTGTTTTTCTAAGAGTTTTCGTTTTCGGGTAACATCTCCGCCATATAGCTTTTCGGTAACGTCTTTTCTAAACGGCGTAATTCGCTCGGAAGCGATAATTTTGCCTCCAACCGCCGCCTGAATTCTAACTTCAAAATTCTGCCTCGGTATGATCTCTTTTAGCCTCGCGGTTGAATTTTTGGCAATTTTCTCGACAAAGCCTCGGTAAACCATCCTTGAAAATGCGTCGAAAACCTCGCCGCAAATTATATAATCGAGTTTAACCAAATCGGATTTTCGGTAGCCGGTCAGCTCATAATTCAAAGAGCCATAGCCGGAAGTTACGGATTTGACCAAATCGTAGAAATTAATGATTATTTCCGACAGTGGCATTTCGTATTCGACAACAACTTTTTCCTCAATATGCTTAATCCCCTTCTGCTCTCCCCTATGCTCTTGAAAAAGTTTGATAATTTCACCTAAATATTCTTTTGGCGCGATTACTTCGGCTTTTGCAAATGGCTCCTCGACGCCCTCCTTCCCCTCTTTGACATCAACTGCCGGCGTAGTCGCAATCAGCTCAAGATCATACTCGCGCTCGAGCCTTTCCTTGACAATTTCCAGGTGCAGAAGACCCAAAAATCCCATCCTAAAACCGAACCCGAACGCTTGCGACGAGGTCGGACGATAAGAAAATGAGGCATCGGAAAGGGCCAATTTACCAAGGGCCTCGCGAAGTTTATTATAATCATCGCCGCTTGAAGTGAAAAATTCGGCAAAAACCATCGGCTTTGGCTCTTTATACCCAGGCAAAAGCTCGTAATTAATTTTGTTCCCGGTATTCTGTATTCTGTATTCTGTATTCTTGCTTAAAACCGTTTCTCCGACTCTCGCCTCCGACACCTCCTTAAAAGTCGTAACAATATAGCCGATCTCCCCCGCCCGAAGCGTATCGGTACTTTTTAATCCCAGTTGAATCATCCCGACATCGCTGGCTGGGCTGCTGGTTTTTTGCTGGCCAAAAAGTATCTTATCCTCTTTCTTGATCTCGCCGTCCATCACCCTGACATAAACGACAACCCCTCTGTAATCGTCATAAAATGAATCAAAAACCAATGCCCGAAAATAGTCCTTTGTCGACTCATGAGGCGCCGGCACCCTCTCGACAATAGCCTCAAGCAAATCCCCCACGCCCTCGCCTGTTTTGGCCGAAATAAATAAAATATCGTCCAGGTCGCAATCTAATATATCGGCAATTTCAAAAGCCACCTCCTCCGGCCTTGATTCGGGCAAATCTATTTTATTAACTGCTGGAATAATTGTTAAACCAGATTTTTTGGCCAACTCCAGATTCGCCAGCGTTTGCGCTTGGACTCCTTGGGTCGCATCAACTAGAAGAATTGCTCCCTCGACCGCCTCGAGCGAACGAGACACCTCGTATGAAAAATCCACATGCCCGGGAGTATCAATCAAATTCAGCTCGAATTCTTCTGACTTCTGGCCTCTGACCTCTGGCCTCTGGTAGCTCATTCGCGCCGGTTGGAGCTTGATCGTAATTCCCCTCTCGCGCTCGAGATCCATATTATCGAGAATCTGATCCTGCATGTTGCGCTTATCAACCGTCTCCGTCAACTCCAAAAGCCGATCGGCTAAAGTCGACTTTCCGTGGTCAATATGACTTATGATGCAGAAATTGCGAATATTCATTATTGTTAACTCAAATCGCAAAACTCAAAACGCAAATCTTAAACTTAAAAACCTGAAAACTTTGATACGGATGAAAGATTAATCGGTTTTGAGTTGTGGTTTTGACTTTTGACATTTTCCTTTTGAGTTATTGTGTCTTCGACACAATTACCATAACCGCCGGCTCCAAGTCAATCTTTGTAATCTCCCCGACGCCTTGTAAATTTCCGCCGAGCGATAAAGAAAGCGCCGAAGAAAGCGGATACGCTACAAACCGCGCGACAGCAAACGACCCAACCGTTACCTTCTCGACATCAAATTTAACTTTTCCCGCCACAACCTTCGGCTTAACATAAGCAGTTGTATTCTGTGGCAGAAGCGGCGAAATTTTACCGGAAATCATTATGCCGTCTTGATCGATCGAACAAGAAACCTCTTTTTTGCTCCTCTCAACTAACTTGGAACAGAGCGCTCCTTGGGAAATCACGGTTTGAACTTCACCGCCCGCCTCATTTTGAGAGACCAAATTCGAACCGAGATTGGCCGCTCCCCGCACGGCAAATTCCGTATCGGGTTTGCTTCTTATCCCTCGGCCGAGAAGAAAAAGGATAACTTCGCAAACGACGATTAAAGCCAAAAAAAACAGACCTAATTTCCAAAAAGAAAGTGTTTTCTCCTTTTGCGCGCTATGGCTTTGATCCATTTCCTCGTAGAAGGATCTCTGCTTCGGTTTCATCTTCTTACTTCGTCAAATTTAAACAGCCAGGCCAAACCAAGATAAGAAATTACTCCCGCCAAGCTCGCCAAAACTATTTGCAGGGCGAGATAGACTACATAGTCGATGTCAAAAAGTCCTCCGACAATCATTTTCACCGCTTGAACCACGAGGAGCATAATGGCAGTTAAGGCAATGACGTTGATTAAAAATGAGAATATTTCCTCTGTCGAGTATTTCAGTTTTTTATTGAGACAAATAGCCAAAATAAATAAATTAAGCCAAGAGCCAATGGAAAATGCAAAAGCCAGCGAGCTGACGCCGGAGGCAGTTTCGATCGCCGATCGCGATAGGAAAAAGCCAAGCAATATGCTAACCACTATCGAAACAATGCTGGCATACATTGGAGTTTTCGTATCATGAAGAGCGTAAAATGTTCGGGCAAAAAGAGGGATTAAGCCTTGGGCAACAATCGAAATTGCAAAAAGCCCCAAAGTTGCCGCCGCCGCTTTGGTGTCGGACCAGCCAAAAAAACCATAACCTAATATAATTCGGATAATTTGCGCCCGCAAAATAATTATCAGCCCCGTTGCTGGGATGATAAAAAATAGAATTGCCCGAAGCGATTTGTTGAAAAAATGCAAAAATTTCGTTTTTTCATCAGGCACTTTAAGCGATAAACCGGCCAGTGTCGGAAAAACAGCCAGGGCAAAAGAATTTCCAAAAATTACCGAGGGGACGGTTTGAACATTGTCGGCAAAATTATAGATGGCAATTCCACCCGGAAAGGCCGAAGCAAAACTGGTGAAGAAAACCAGTAGAATTTGATTGGCTCCAAGCCCGATTGCTCTCGGACCCATAAGGCGCAAAATTCTCCTGACACCTTCGTTTTTCAGATCGATTATGACTTTAAATCTAAATCCGATCCTCAGCACTGCCGGTATTTGAATCATAAGGTGAAGTATCGCTCCGATTATTACCCCGTAAACTGCGGCTTGGACTCCCAGCCTGTCAGCAAATAAAAGAACGGAAACAATAATCGATAGATTGTAAATGAGGGGCGCGATCGAATATGCAAAAAACCTTTTGTGGGAATTTAATAGCCCGCCAACGTAATAAGAAATTGTGAAGAAAAACGGGGAAATAAGCAACCAACGGGCAAGCGTAACCGTTTCCGTCCTTTTTACCAAATCGAAACTCGGAACCAGCAAGTCCATCAAATACGGCATAAGAAAAAATAAAATTATAAGTCCGATCGAAACAGCAAGAACCCCCATTGTCATTGAAGCTTGAGCCAATCGGATTGCCGCTTTTTCGCCTTTTTCCTTCAAGACACCCGAATAAACGGGAACAAACGCGGCGGCAATTGAACCCAATATCAAAACATTAAAAACAAAATCGGGAATCCTAAAAGCAGCAAAATACATATCAAGACGGTCGGTGGGGATTTTTTGCGCCAAAAAGTGATCCCTGAAAACTCCAAGTATGTTTGACAGGGCGAGAGTTACTATAAGAATAAGACTGGCACCCCTAACTGAATTTTCTTTAACAAAAAAATTCTTTATGCTAGAAAACATATTCCCATCTTAACAGATTTAACTTGTCGTGTCTAAGCAGTTTTGTGCCCTTAAAGCCACTCAGATACTTTATCATGATCCGAAGAGACCAATAATTTGAGCGAGCCGTTAACCACAGAGGGCACTTTAGACGTGCCCGATGGGGTTGACGGCGAGCTCACAAAGAATAAACGGCGAGCTATTTTTGTAGTTTTTTCTCCTTATTTCACCTCGACCAACAAGGTAAACAACCCGCCGGGCTCTTGACAAGTTATATAACATATGTTATGCTTATATTGTCGTAAAGGAGGGGAAAAGTTCTAAGGGAAGCCTTTACGAAGCACACTACATTTCGCCAAAGAACCACATCTTACTAGTCTTAGGCTCGGGACATCACTATATGAGACTCCCTCGCTTAGGAACACTCGTGAGGATTTGGCAATATGCTCTCCCAGAAAGAGGGCAATTGAAAAAGAGCGCATGAAGGAGCGGTACATAATTTAAAAAATTTATCACCGATTACTCCTATGTACATGCGCTCTTTTCAGTTTTAATAAAACGGGGGTGGAGAGTATTGTGTTGCCTCCACCCCCGTGAACTGCTCGCTGTGACCCCCTACAACTACGGATCTTTGATGAGCCAACGTATATAGCTTTCCGAGCTATACCAGCACCCGAAATCCCATTCAACTACTTTACCGATCTCCACATCGATTGCCTCCCCCATGTGAAATCGAGTCAGGTAGTCCGTGCCAATTGCCCATCGCTCCCCCTTGGGAACCCCTCTTTCACCTCTCTCCCTGCGCGCCACCTGGGAGACAAAGGCTTGCAGGGCGTCAGGAGAGTAGCATCGGAACGTCAGCCTGACACCGTCCTTGTCGATGTAGACGGTCCAGGGAGCAGCCCCACTCCATGGGTGGTTGTCGATGATGTAGAGCCTGCAATGACCAAGCTCTACGCCGTTCCCTGCAACGGCGGACTCCTTTTGGCCATATTTGGCAATGACTGACCAAGCCACCTCGGCCCGGTACCTTGCCGCCTCGTCACGCCGCTCGTACTGCTGGAAGGCCCATAAGAGCACCGACCACAGCACGAAACAGCCTCCGACAAACAGTACGAAACCAAGCGCTAACTTCCGCATCCAACTCACCTCTTCGGTAGCCCGTGAGAAACGGGCTTGTATTGGAAAGACCGTCTTTGATCCTTGATCCTTAAGATCAGAAAATAGTAGCAAATACTGTCATCGATGTACAGAGCACCCCAAAAAAATCACAAAATATTTTAAAAAAACAAACTCTTACTTTAATTCTCGCCTAATTTCTTAATAACATCGCCGTATTCGTCAAGAACTTTTTTGACACCTCTGGCAACCAATTCTTTATCTGCAAATTCTTGGGCGTATTCGAATTCCCAGACACCGCCCATTTTATCCGGGCCGTGAAATTTCATCGCTTTGTATAAATCTTCGGCCTTAACCGTTCGCCACTTTGGTTGATTTCGCTGAGGATCGATGAGCCTAATTTCTCCATTTTTTAGAAAAACTCTATCAACCACGCAAACATGACCGCCCTGCTCATGGTTTCCTTTCAACTCGCCATGATCAAAACAAATCAACATATCCGCATCCTTTTTGATCTGTTGTGAAATAAAATTTTCGAGTTCTTTTACGTCCTTAAATTCATCAATCGGATGAAAAATCATCTCAAGAGGAATGCCTAATTTAGGAAAAACGTTGTTCGGATTGTATTCATCCTTATAAATCTGCGTACCGTAGCCACTAACAGGTCGCTTACCAGCTCTCAGCTTATAAAAAAAGTGTTCATTCTCTTTTGATACGACAAGTCCTAGATGATAACCAAGCTCCTCCTGCGGGATCAGTGGAATGCCACGCTTGTACATGATCATCGAGATACAAGCCGGGACACAACATGATGGCTGCTGCGTGAATGGAATATAGCGGCTATTTTTTGGTGTAATTTCTTTCATTAACACATCCTAACATGCTAAGAACGTCAATAAAAGGATGTGAAATATTATAGACTCTCTTGTAATGATCTCGTAGAGATTCTAGACTATTCTCATGGCAAGTCACGACAAAGAAATTGAAATACAGGTTGAGGTTGGAAAAATCAAACCGCTTTTGGATTTTTTGAAAAAGAAAGCCAAATTAATTGGCGAGACTTCGCAAATCGATCGTTATTTCACGCCGAAGCACCGGGATTTTCTCGAGAAATATCCGACCGAAGAGTGGCTAAGACTTCGGGATGCCGGCGGAAAATTTACAATAAATTATAAACATTGGAAATATGACAGCTCGGACCGCGGTCTATTTGCCGATGAATTTGAAAGCGTGATCGAGAATATTGACCAATTAGAAAAAATTTTTGCCTCGCTTGATATGAAAGAGGTTACAACTATTCACAAGATAAGTCGTCAAACCTGGGTTTATAAGGATTATGAGATTGTATTAGACAAGATTAAAAACCTTGGTGAATTTATTGAAATCGAGTACTGCGGGAACAACAAAAAACTAGATTACAAAAAGATAAACGCTGAAATGATTAAATTTCTAAAAGATCTTGGCTGCGGAAAAGTAACCCAAAACCATTCCGGATATCCCTATATGATGCTTTTTCCGGATAAAGTGAAATACGAAGTGCACTAAGAAAGTTTGAGGCCCGCCGCTACCTCGGCGGGACCGAACTACTGCTTATACGTTTTCTCGTTGCGACGAGCGATGGTGAGAATGAAAATTTTATTTCCAACTTTTCGAAAAATTATCCGCAAATTTCCAGATCGAACCCGAAAAATATCGTCTCGATCTTTGAGTTTTTTAACATCTAGTCCGCTTAACCTATTTTTCAAAAGTAAACTCAAAAGCTTCTTAACCCGCTGTCTTTCTTTCTCCGACAACTTTAGTAACGCTTTCTCCAGTTTATCCATTTTGTTAAAGACGTTTTAGGATTTGCTCGACGGCTACCCCGCCTTTTTTTAGAAAAGTAAAATCAACCACATTCTCCCAAAGTAAATCATCGTCTTCGATGGGAGAAATCCGAAAAACCGGTTTTGATTTCTTGACCACCACAAAAGTGGCCCCTGCTTTGATCTTCTTCTCATAGGCTGGCAAATTTTCTCTTAATTCTCTCAAACCAATAATATTTTCCATACTTAAAGTTTATCTTAAGATAAACATAGCTGTCAAGACTACTCTAGTGTTTCCTGGGGCGGCATGTTTCTTTCAACCGTCGAGAACCTTCCAAATTCCGGATGAAAAAACAGATCAAGCTCCCCCGTCGGACCGTTTCGATGTTTTTTAACTAAAATTTGAGCAATATTTTTCTTTTCCGTTCCGGGATCATAATATTCTTCTCGGTATATAAACATCACCACATCTGCATCTTGCTCGATGGATCCCGACTCCCTCAAATCCGCAAGCTGGGGAATTTTTGGTGTGCGAAGCTCAACCGCGCGGGAGAGCTGAGACAAGGCGAGAACCGGAATATTCAGCTCTCTGGCAAGGGCTTTAAGACCGCGCGAAATATCGGAAACCTCCTGAACACGATTCTGCTCGTTTCCTCCGCGATGAGTCGCCTCCATAAGTTGCAGATAGTCGATCACCAGAAGCCCAAGACCCTTTTCCGCCTGAAGTCGCCTGGCTTTGGCCCGCACATCCATGATCGAAAGAAGCGGCGAATCGTCAATAAACAAGGGCGCCTCCGACAAAATTCCCATGGCATAATTAATTTTCGAAAAATCATCTTCCTTTAGGTTGCCGGTTCGAAGCCGCCAAGAATCAATGCCGGTTTCACAAGTCAAAAGCCGATCAACTAATTGGTCCCGGCTCATCTCAAGGGAAAAAATTCCGGTAGGAATTTTTTCCCGAGCGGCAACATGGCAAGCGATGTTTAAGGCCAGCGCCGTTTTTCCCATTGACGGCCGGGCGGCCAAAATTACAAGATCGGATTTTTGAAACCCCGCCAGCAAATTATCCATATCCTTAAATCCGGTCGGCACGCCCCGCAGTTGCCCGCGGTTTTCGTGAATTTCGTTAATTCGCTCAAAAGTATCGGTTAAAATATCAGATACGGCGACAAACTTGTCTTGAGCAAATTTTTGGCTGACGGCAAACAAAATTTGCTCCGATCGATCTAAAATCACCGGAATATCTTCTTTTTCGGCGTAGCTTTCTTCGATCATGCCGGTAGCCGCCCTGATCAGCCGGCGCAAAACCGCCTTTTCCGAAACAAGTTGAGCGTGCTTTAGGATATTGGCGGAAGTTTGGGTGGAAGAGACCAAATGAGTCAAATATGTCGCACCGCCCGCCTCCTCGAGTTTTTTCTGGCCCTTGAGCTCGTCGGTAATGGTGATCAAATCAATCGGCGAGCGTTTTTCAAATAAACTGACCATGGCCGAATAGATGACTTTATGGTCGTTGCGGTAAAAATCGTCGGGTGTGATAACTTCGGCGATTTTATACATCGAATTTTCCTGAAGTAAAATAGCGCCAAGCACTGCTTGCTCGGCCTCTAAATTTTGCGGCGGTAATTTCTCGCTCGGGTTAATTATTTTAGCCATCTTCGCCAAAAACCGAATCAATTTCTTCGGCTATGTCCTCTTCTTTTTTAATTACGCAAGTTACTTTGCTTTTGCATTGTAAAACCGATTGCAAACAATTTTCAAGTATCAGCAAATTTTTCTTGTTGGTAATCATATTTTTGTGAAGAGTATATTGGGCGATGATTTTAACCTCGGACGAGTCGCCTTCCCAGCTCAAATCGGCCAAAAGCGCCCCGAGCGTTTTGTTTTTGCCCGATACCTCCATAACTACGGCATGCTTGATATCACGGGTTATTGGAATAATTTCGGGCGCGGGTTTTTCCTCGTCGTCGGTCGAGTTTTGAGTTTTAAGTTTTGAGTTTCGAGTCAATTTCTTATTTTCCGAATTTTCAGATTTTTTTTCTGTATTCTCTATTTTGTATTCTGTATTCTTCCTTATTCTCTTTTCCTCTGTATTCTGTATTCGGTATTCAGTATTCTGTGTACTCACACACACCTCATAGCTCGCCAGCTCAAGCGGCAGAGATTCAACCGGCGCGAATTTCATATCAGCCTCCGCCAACATCAACCTTTTAAGTGCCCGATTTTCCCACAAACTATCCTCGTCTGCTTTAATTTTTTCAATTAATTTGCGCCTGAGCTCAATTATCAACTGGGCGAGAAAATCCGGGAAGCTCACGCCTTTTTCCTTCAACGACTCAATAAATTCAATCGCCGATTTGCCATCGCTCTCCTTAAGCAAAGCAATAAAATTTTCCACTTCGGCAACAGATGATAAATTTAAAAGCGCGAGCGCATCCTCGTATGACAGGTCGCTTTCAATCGAGCGGGACGAAAGCTGATCGAGAAGCGACTGGGCATCTCTAAACGATCCGCCCGATGTCCTAACCAGAAGATCAATAATTTTGTCATCGAGTTTCAACTTTTCACGTTTGGCTATTTCCTTCAAACTTTTCTTAACCAACTCCTCACCCCCCAAGCGAAAATCAAACCTCTGGCAACGAGACAAAACCGTCACCGGCACCTTGTGCGCCTCGGTCGTGGCAAAAATAAAAATCGTATGCTCCGGCGGCTCTTCGAGAGTTTTGAGTAGTGCGTTGAAAGCTTCGCGGGTTAACATATGAACTTCGTCGATAATATAAACCCGCTTTTTCCCCACCGAGGGCGAAAACTGAATTTTGTCGCGAAGCTGGCGAATTTCATCAATTCCCCTGTTCGACGCGGCGTCAATTTCTATCAGGTCGATAAAGCGGTTTTCCTGAATCGCTAAGCAATTTGCGCATTTTCCACAAGGCTTTACCTTTTCATCGAGACAATTGACCGCTTTGGCAAGGAGTCTTGCAACTGTCGTTTTTCCCACCCCGCGCGCGCCGGAAAATAAATATGCGTGCGCCACCCGATTTAACTTCAAGGCTTGTTTTAAGGTTTCGAGAATATGCTCTTGGCCATAAACCTCATCAAATGTTTGCGGCCGGTATTTTCGATATATAGTTGCCATGATTGTCATTATAGACATTAGTTTTTATGGCGCAAGAAAAATAAATCTCCGGTTCTGAAAGAGACGCACTGGCGAGAATAAGCTTTCTACTTTATACTTGTATTATCATGATAAAATCCGTTAACCGAACCGATCTTGTGAGAAAAATGGCTGGCGATCTCGAGCTGACCATGAAACAAATTCAGCAAATTACCGAGGAAGCCGAGGCGGCCATTGTTGATTTTATTAAAGAGCGCGAGCAGGTAAGAATTCACGAATTTGGGACATTTTATCAAACGCTAATTAAGTCCCACGTCATCAAGCAAATCGGGACTAAAACCCCGAGAATCATCCTCGAGCAAAAAGCGGTCAAATTCAGACCTTCGCCGGTCTTGAAAGCGGCAATTTACGGCCAGAAGCCGAAGGAAAGAAGAAGCGCACCTCCTAAGCTTCAAGCTGAGGCGCCGGAAGAAGAAATCCCAATCAAAAGAGAGGAAAATGGCAGATGGAGAGCGAAGCGGGGAAATGTCGCGGTCAATTACAAACCGACTCCGCCAAAGCCAAAAACCGTTATCAGCTTCAAACCGCTTAGGATTTTGCCGAGAGTCGACCGGGAAAAAATTCAGCAAAAAATCAAAGAAAGACGAGCTGGAGTTTACAAAAACCCCTCCCCCAAAATCCCCCAAGGAGAAATTGCAAGAGAAGCAGAGATATTTTTGCGCCTGTTAAATCAAATCAAAAAAACCGGTATTGCTTCGGTTGATTTTAGCTTGGATGCCACGCGGGACATCAAAATTTTCTGCGGGAGGCCAAGAACCCAAGTGTCGCATTTGCCGCGCGAGGTGGTTAAGGGATTTTTGACATATCTTGATATTGAAGAGTTCCACTTACCTCAAATTAGACATAAGTTGATTTTTGCACAAACGCCGGGGTATGATAAAATAAACATAGGAATTCATTCGTTTCCGACCCACTCGGGGGCGAGTATCCACATAGATATAAAATGAGCAAAAAAGCGATCCTTTTAACATTCCTTTCTGCCGTAGCAGTCATATGCTTGGCCGGCGTGCTTAGTTATCTGGTTTGGTCCAATCAACCGTCGGCTGATTCAACTCCGCCGACTCCCCCGATTCCCGGTGGAGCACCTGCTGAGAGACCGCCAACTCCGCCCAGCCCGAGGTTAGCGGGTGATGTTTTGGACGATGGAATTGTCAGCGCGCTAGACATCAACGGCATTATCGTCCACTGGAAACAAACTACTTCTGAATATAATTTGATCGATGACAGCGGCGAGACGTCGGGGGTTATCTCTGCGCTCGATCTCAATCAGACAATTAAATATTGGAAATGCGTCGAGCAAAAAGGAGTAGCGGTTTGTCCTTATTTGATAAGTCTGACGGCAGCGGCAAGCGCTTCGCCAACGCCGACATCTTCTGCAACTTCATCGGCTACGGCTACTTCGTCGGCAACAAAAACAGCAACCGCCAGTTCAACATCAACCGTGATGACCCCGCCGGTACCACAAGTCCCGGCGAATGAGTAGAAATCTAGATCTAGTTTAGGGTTAAGGTTAGGCAGCCAGTTTGGTTTTGGGTTAAGTCAAAGTTAAAAGGTTTGCATTGTGTCATCTCGACCTTGCGGAGAGATCTCTCGACTAAGCTCGAGATGACAATAACAAAAGACCGCCGGAAGGCGTTTTTTTAATTTAAGCAAATAAACAGCAGTCGGGCCCGGACAGAAGACTGTCCGGGCCCAGTGAGTCAAATCCCACACGGGACAACGTCCCGCGGGAGATGGAGCGTTCTCCTCCGAAGATCAAGATCAGGTTCTCCGGAGGAGGCGAAAGGAGGGTGCAACGGGTGTTGCCATCCTCAGCTAAACCCGCACTCGCCAGTGCCCATTCGGGCTCTGCCGATGCGACCTGGCAGGGAAGATAATTGCTGACCCGGGAGGGTCAGGGGTCGGAATCGCGGAATCACCGTCGATGCGCGAGGGCGCCATCCGGTGCCCGCGGGTACCCTGCATGAGAATGGCCGAAGCCAGGCGGTGGCGTGCGAGTTAGCAGCCGCCCCGCTCTGCTTATTGGCCTCCCAAGACTCTCCCGGGCCGTACATCGGGCCACCGTCATCCCTCAGCGCGCTCCGCTCAGAGGACGAGGATGACGATGCCGTGCTGCTTCTGGGTGCGGCGGCGCCGGTCGCAAGCCACGTCGTTCGGGGGTGAGGCGGAAGTCAGCCAACGTTCCATGGTGGGTCTCCTTTGATCCGTCCGTCGCGGGCCGGAGAGCTTTCACGACGACTCTCAGGCCGGGGGTCAGGTAGTGCGCGAGCACAGGATACGAACAAAAGTTCGGGGCGCCGAAGCGCCGACACGGGCCAGGACAGCCCGTGTTAGTTGACGTAGGTCACGTCACAGCGTCTTGTACACCGGTATCCTCCTTCCGCGTGCCTTCTTGATAGGTACATACACGAAAACTAGAAACAGCCTTCGTGAACCATGGCCTTATATTAATACTATTTTTGTTTTGAAGCAATACCTTCGATCAGCAACGAGCCAAAGAGTAAGCCGTCGCTTCAGCGACACCATTAACAAAAGATGATTTTTCGCTTCTTGGGCGAGTAGCCGCGCAAACTTGTCGCGGCGAGTTCTCCCCGGAAAGAAAAATCATGCTTTTGAGCGTGCAGGGTAAGGAATTGTTAAAACCATAGGGGCTGCTTCGCAAATAGGCCCCTTTGGTTTTAACATAATGCCCGCGAGCTTTAGCTCGCAAAATAAAACTATCCTAAAACCAGAGCAATATCTTTCTCATTCAAACTAGAAACTAAAACTTTCGTCTTTTTAAACTCAAAATTCCCATTTTTTTTATAGGCCAAAGTCAGGGTTTTGTCTCCTGGATTTTTTTCAAAAAGCTCCTTCAACCCCAGTAATTTTTCTTTATCAACTTTCCCGGTCAAAATGACATAAATTTCTCCCTCTTTTTCAAAAAGCATTTTCCCGTCTTTGAAGGCTTTGGCCAAAGAATCTTCCAAAACGTCAACTTCCGGCTCCTCGCTCAAATCAATCTCAACAACCTCGTCCTCATCGGAAACCGTAACCACTTTCGCCTTATCAACTTTAGACGGATCAAATTTTTCCGCCTTGTCAGCCAAAATTTTAACTTCATTGTCTTTGGTTGAAATTTTGCCTTCGACTATAAGCAGAGTATCGCTCGCCCAGAGCTCGCCGGTGTCAGCTAAGAGCCTAGGAAAAACTAAAATCTCGGTCTTGCCAGTTAAATCCTCAATTTTGGCAAAAGCCATCGGCTGGCCGGAGCGGGTGTTGATTTTTTTAATCTCCGACAGGATTCCACCGATTTTTACCCTCTTGCCTTCCATCTCAAGCGTAAGCGATCCGATTTGATTATTTACCATAGACTTTATAAGCGGTCCGACTTCCTTAAGCGGATGCTCGGACAGATAAATTCCGAGATGCTCTTTTTCCCACGCCAGTCGCTGGGCTTGGGTCGCCGGCTCAACTTCAGGCAGCTCTAACGTCCCGAGCTCGATATCGGCCGACAAGACTTCACCGAAGAGTCCGATCTGAGCTGATTTTTTCTGCTTTGTCGATTCCTGAATCCGCTTGGTGATAATTTCCATCCCCTGCAATATCCGGTTTCGCTCAGCTAAATTATCAAGCCCTCCGGCTTTAGCCAGCGACTCGAGGATCTTTTTGTTCAAAACCGCGCGACCGGTCGAATTTGCCCGATTCGGATCGGGATCTTCCGATCCACGCTTCTCCGGCCTTGCGATTTCCACATCGGTATTAATCATCCTATCGATAAAATCTTCAAGCGACTTAAACGGGCCATTTTTTTTGCGCTCACGGGTGATAATTCTCGCCGGCGTCTCCCCGATCCCCTTGATCGCCGCCAAACCAAAGCGGATATTGCTCGTTTCCTTGACGACACCAAAATCGACAAATGATTCGTTGACATCCGGCGGCAAAACCTCGATCCCCATTTTGCCACATTCTTCAATTTCAATTCCGATCCGGTCCGTGTCGTCCAAGTCAGAAGTTAATAGCGCCGCCATGAAACATTCGGGATGATGCGCCTTCAAATATGCGGTTTGGTATGCGATCATCGCGTAGCAAACCGCGTGCGATTTGTTAAATCCATAGGCGGCAAAATCCTCGAGCATCGAGAAAACTTTTTCCGCCGCTTTTTGGCTGACGCCGTTTTTGACCGAGCCTTTGACAAATTTTTCCTTCATCTCGGCCATAAGCTTGGCGATTTTCTTGCCCATTGCTTTTCGAAGCTTGTCCGCCTCGCCACCGGTGAAGCCGGCCATATCCTTGGAAATCTGCATCACCTGCTCCTGATAAACCGGAATTCCGTAAGTGCCTTCAAGCGCCACCTTGGTCATCTCGTGCGGGTAATTTATCTCCTCGCGGCCGGATTTTCGCTTAATAAACGAGTCAATAAACTGCATCGGCCCCGGCCTATAAAGTGCAACCATGACCGCAACATCATCAATCGAAGTCGGCTTGAGCTCTTTAATATAACGCTTCATACCTGACGAATTATGAACCACGAAGCCATTGGCAACAAAGTTATTTCCAGGCTCCTGCATGGCAATATCATAGGTTTCCTCGATACCTGCAGAAACTATTTTCTCAATTCGCATAAAGCCAAAACTTCTCTCAACGGGAATTTGTGGACATTCCCACTTAACTAGCGATCTGTATTTTAGAGCAAACTCTGCAAAACGAGTAGCGCTTATAATTTCTAACTTAATTGCGGGATATTGAGCCGAAAAGGCATCAAGTTTTTCCCTATCCAAATCGTGCATCCAGCCCTTAATTTCATAATAAGTGTTTTGTTTTTCCACATAAAAATCCGGTGTGTAGTGGGCAGGCGTTCCGTCGCGCAATTTAATCGAAAAAGTTGTTGGTTCGTATTGATACTCAAGCCCCAAATGGATCAAAACTCTGGCGAAATCCGCTTCCCAGTTACTCCTCACATAATGCCCAAGATCTTGCCTAAAACCCCCTTTTCGATGCGGAGCTTTCCTACCAAACATGTGATTGTTCTTGCCCTTCATCCTTTGACTCAATTGCTCTCGATACTTTTTTGCTCTTTCGGGACCATATAAATCCTCATAGGTACGGCCAAGGAGAGCTTGTGATATCTTTTTTCCAGTTACGGCCAGAATGGCGTTATTTTCCTTATTTTTTCCTTTGTTCCACGTCTCCCCTCCTTGTTCAAAAAACTTAGCACGAGCCGCACTCATGCTCTTTCTGGCGGACAACTTGCTCGGATTTTTGTAATAAAAAGCCGCACAACGATGACAATATTTTGCTTTGCCCTCCTTTTGTCCATCGATTTGTGTTGAACAAATAGAGCATTGGCTATAAACAAGATGTTTCGCCCGATTTTTTATCAAGACCCGATCCCCAGCCTTAAGTTCCCTGAGCTTTTTCCAGCCGTTTTCGGTCAAAAATTTATGTTCTGCGCTTGCCTTTATAAACCAGCCATTTTCGGCTACTACGCTAAACACTTCTTTTTTCCCGCTTTTACAAATACCTAATATCTTATTTTTGTGAACCTTCCCCTCATCTAAATAAACCGATTCTAAAACTTTTTTATGGCGCTGTTCGTATAAATTTTTGATCGTAGTGTTTGAAACAATTGTGTCACCCGATAAACATTCAAATTGGAACACACCTGTTGTTTCCGCTCGTGCTAAAAGTTCAAAAGTTTTTTTATCATCGGTCGGAAGGTTAAAAATATCAATTTTTTCTCCCTTTACCGCCTCTATAATATCAAGCGCCCGCTCAATCGTGGTTAAGTTCGAAAGACCTAAAAAGTCCATTTTGAGTAGCCCAAGCTCAGCCACGGGATACATCGAGTACTGGGTAACTTGCTTGACCCCCTCTTTTTGCGCTTGCTGAAGCGGAACATAACGCACCAACTCATCTTGAGTAATTACAAAAGCCGAGGCGTGCTGGCCGGCGTGCCTAACTGTGCCTTCTAATTTCATCGCCATATCCAGAAGTCGCTTGGCCCGCGGATCTTTCGAGTAAAATTCTCCAAGCTCGGCTGACTTTACCGATTTTTCAAGCGGGACGTGACGGCCTTGCATCGGCGGCGGGACGACTTTGGCAATCTGATCGACCTCGGCATAAGGCATGCCGAGCGCCCGCCCAACATCCCTGACCGCGGCCCGGGCCGCCATTGTTCCAAAAGTGATAATTCCGGCAACTTTTTCCTCGCCGTATTTTTTGACAATATAATCCAAAACTTCCCCCCGCCTATGGTCGGCAAAATCTAAGTCGATATCAGGCATTTCCAGTCGATCGGGATTCAAAAATCTTTCAAACAGCAGGCCATATCTTATCGGATCGACATCGGTAATATAGGTTAAATAAGTTACGATCGCCCCGGCCGCCGAACCGCGTCCCGGCCCGACCATAATTCCGTTTTCCTTGGCCCATTTGACATAATCGGCGACGATCAAGAAATAACTCGAAAAACCCATTTTGGCGATAACCGAGAGCTCATAGTCGAGCCGCTCGAGTAATTCTTTTTTTGCTTCGCTGTCGAGCTCCGGATAACGCTCCGGCAGACCCTTCAGACATTCAGCGCGCAAAAATTCATCAGGAGTTTTCTTGCCTTCAATTTTATATTCTGGAAGCAAATTTTCGCCAAAGGGAATTTCCAGCTCGCACTGATCGGCGATTTTTCGCGTGTTCTCCAGCGCCTGAGGAACATCCTTGAACGCCTGCGCTAAATCTTTGGGGTCGCGGAGCGAAAAATCGCCATCATAGGTCATGCGATTTGGATCGTCCACCGTTTTGCCAATTTGAACGCAAACCAAAACGTCGTGAGCTTCCCGATCTTCTTTGCGAATGTAGTGAGCATCGCAGGCGACCACAAGTTGCGTGTTGGTTTTTTTCGCCAGAGCAATTAATTTTTCATTAGCCAGTCCTTGGTCGCGAATATCGGGGTGATCCTGAAGTTCGATATAAAAATCTTCCCCGAAAATTTCCTTGTATTCGCTTAAAGATTTTTCCGCTGATGCCTCGTCGTTTGAAAGGAGCATTCTCGGGAGCTCCCCCGCCAGACAGGCCGAGGTTGCGATCAAGCCTTTTGAATATTTTTTTAAGGTTTCTTTGTCGACTCTCGGTTTGTAATAAAACCCGTCCAAATGGCCGATTGACGATAAGCGCATAAGGTTTAAATAGCCGTCTAAGTTTTTGGCGAGCAGAATTAAGTGGTAGGGGTTTGAGTCAAGTTTGGAAACTTTTTCCGTTAATTTTCGCGGGGCTACATAGGCCTCCATGCCGATAATCGGCTTTATCCCCGCCGCTTTTGCCGCTTTGTAAAATTCAATTGCCCCGTACATTGCGCCGTGGTCGGTGATCGCCACCGCGTCCATCCCCATTTCTTTGGCGCGCAAAACAATCTGCTGAGGAGTACCAAGTCCGTCAAGCAGGGAGTAGTGGGAGTGAACATGGAGATGACAAAATTTTATTGACATAAAATTTTTAGTTTATAAAGTTCATAAAGTAAAAAGTTTGTAAAGTGACACTACCGTGTCATCCTCGAGTCGAAAGCGTAGCGCTTCGACATCGGGGATCTAGATCCCGTGTCGTAGCACGGAATGACAGCAGGATAAAATTTGTAGCGTACGGATTCGACATCAACTTTATGAACTATTGTTAATTTACCAACTTTTAGGAAAGAAAAAAGGGGCGAAGCGGAAAACCGCCTCGCACCCCTGTAGAACCTTCATGTAGACCTCTAGACCTCTCTGAGCTTTCAGAGTCCCGCGGTAAGACCGCGGACAAAAGCCACGGCAAGGTCTATGTTCTCGAAGACCTTTTCCGACGGGCCTTCGATTGAGTGTTTTCGGATGAGCTCAAGGTAGGCCTCGATGGCATTCAGCGCCCCGCCGGTCTCAGTGGTCAGTGACTGAGCCTGATCGCACGGGGGAGCACTAGCCTCCGCGGCTTCCATCTGGCCGAGCTCTGCGAGCTGGGTCATCGCGTCGGCAACTTGCTTCGTTACTTCGGGCAGTGCCTCGACTATCCTCTGCGGATCTTCCTTCGGAGTCCGCACCAGAATGTCGAGGGCTCCCTGGAGCGAGCGCCTCAGATCGAGCAATGCCTCTGCCCTGGTAGTGTTCATTTTCCCTCCCCTTCATCCCCCTTGATGTCGGTGTTGAATGCCCTGGTCTTCGCGGCGGCGTCCCTGATCAAAGCCTCGTAGTGTGGGGCATTCGCTCCAACGGCGCCTGTGGGCGGCCGTACATCGTCCAGCTTCGCGTGCATTCGCCTGTACCGCGACAACCCCTCTTTCAGCCTATTCGCCGCCTCGGCAATGGTGATAACCTGCGGTTGTGGGCCATCGAAATCGACGAAGAACCGCTCCCGCTCGAGGACTACGATCAACGCCTCTTTGCGATGGCAGGCCTCATCGAGCACTCCTACGCGATCATCCAGTTTGGCCGCGGAGGCGTTGGGGAGGGCTCCCAAAACCCCATTGTAATCCAGCACCTTCAACCGAGCCCAGACCCGAGTTGCCCCCGAGTGCTGAAGGCACACGACCTCCACCATACTCCTCCCATTGAGTGCGGTTTGGAAGTTGCCAAGCTCGGAATCGGTCATCCCGAACCGTCGATGCCGTAGCCAATCGGCCACCCTGACTACCATCTCGGCCTTTGCATCAGGATTCTGGCGCTTCAACTCTGCCAACGCCAGCTTCTCAACATCTCCGCTTATCTGACGACTCATTCTCCTGCCCTCCTTACTCCTAAGCCCCGGCCAGCCTCAGCCAACCCGGGTGCTTTTTGCCTACAAGTCAAGCCACACCTCAGAAATACAGAAGAGAAAACCTTATCAATTTTCACAAGATAAATCAAGAGAGAATGTTGTCATTCCGGCCACCGAGCCGGAATCTATGCAAGCTTCGCTTGCAATTCTTTGCGAGCTAAAGCTCGCATCCTTTATGCAAGGGGTAGGAAGGCCTACTTGCGAAGCGTCCCTCCTACCCCTTGCAACCCCACTACCCCGCCCGCTTCAATGACTGCTGCGAATTTTTTCTTTCTGATGAGCCTCGCCCCAACAGGTTTGTGGGGCTACTCATAAAGCGAAAAAATTCTCGCCTTATTTATTATTTGAGAATTAACAAGTCCTCTTGACCCCTAGGACGAATTTTGTTATTATCATTCAAGAAACCAGAATCCAGATACTAGAGGATCTGAAGTTTTTGATGTATCGTCTCAACTGGCATCTGGAATCTTATAACTGGAAACTGAATAATGGCTCATACAAAAGCAAAAGGCACAACAAAATTAGGCAGAGATTCCGAAAGCAAACGTTTAGGCGTCAAAATTTATGGCGGCTCTCCTATTAAATGCGGCCAAATTATCATCAGGCAGCGCGGCACCCAGTACACCCCGGGCGAAGGAGTAAGACGCGGCGGCGATGACACGCTTTATGCAATTCGAGACGGGGTTGTTTTGTTTAAGGCAATTCGATATGCAAATTTCAACGGAAATAAAAAAGTGAAGCAGAGAGTTTCAGTTGCTCCCGCAACTGAACTTATAGCGCAAAGTGCAAAACGCAAAACCACAACTAAAAAAGTAAAAAACGAAATAAGTAGCGAAGTAAGCAAAGAGGACAAAGCCGAAAAATAAATTGTCCTGAGTCAGCCGACTGGCGGATCGAAGGACACAAAAGTTATACGATATACACTATAAGTTATTAATTATTTCTATGAATTCACAATTAACCCACGACCATTATCAGATCAAAAAAACCGCTCCTCAGCTTCGCGCCGGAGACAGGGTTCGAGTTCATCAAAAAATCAAAGAGGGCGCCAAAGAGCGAATTCAGGTTTTTGAAGGTTTGGTAATCAAAACCAATCACGGTCGGGGCATCAACGGCACTTTCACGGTCAGAAGAATTTCTCTCGGAGTTGGAGTGGAAAAAACCTTTCCGCTTCATTTGCCGTCGATTGTCAAGATTGAAAAAGTCCGCTCAGCCAAAGTCAGACGGGCAAAATTATTCTACGTTCGCGATTTGATCGGAAAGCGTGCCAATAGACTTAAAAAAGAAAAAGAAGACAAGGCGGTGTGGGAGGATGTGATCATCGTCGAAGACGATGAAACGCAAAACTCAAATGTCAAAGGTCAAAGCGAGGAAGAAGATGATCAGAATACAGAAGACGGAATACCGAATACAGAAGATACAAAGGAAGAAAAGAATACGGAAGAGGAAATAGAAGGGAAGAATACGGAAGACCGAATACAGAATACAGAAGGTAAGGAGTCAGGCGAAAAGGAGAAAAAAACTAAATCATAGTTCGGTATTCTCTATTCAGTATTCAGCCCCTGCGCCTCCGGGCGCTTTTTTGGTTTATCAAATTAAAGAGAAAGGGACCACCACTTACGGAATGGCGGTCCCTGTTGTTATCCTGCGCGAGGCCGCTGGGACTAGTCCAGCTCCAGTGGCCTCATGAAGAGCCAGACTGCGCGATCATCGTTGCGTCTCGAAAGCTCGCGCAAAGCTTTCTCGGATGCCGCGTCGGGATCGTCCTCGGACGTGACAATAACATAGTGTGCCGAAAAGCCACAAACGACACACCATTGCGCTCCCCTCGACCAAACGCTATCGAGGACGGGACCTAGGGAGTCTTTGACCAGCATACTCTGCCGATCGTGCTCCCCCTGATCGAGCGCGACAACCGCGTCCCAGGTCATCATCATCGCTGCGCGGCCTAGCGAGGCGCGCTGGAAGTCCAACTCCAGCGCCACGCAATGATACTGCGTCAGGAGTGACCCCAGTCTCGTCACCGCCCCAGCATCGCCAAGCGCGCTTGCTTCTTCGATAGCAGCTCCAAGACCTTGTACGACCTTGTCCTCATCACTGCCGTAAACCATCTTCCTACCTCCTCCCATCTCGGATTGCCAGCTCGGTTAGCTACTTCTTGCACTGTTCGGCTCCCCTTTGCTTCCAGCCAGCCTTCTTCTGCTTCTTTTCCCTCTGATCAGCCTTTGAAGCTCGCGACATAGCCACCCTCCTTCGCATTCGTACAGCCTGTGATTATCATGAATCGCACGTGTAGCTTACCAAAATAGCAAAAAATGCCCTTGAGTACAAGAGCAGGATAGAATTCCAAATTATGATTTTCGAGTTTCGAATAAATTATTGAATTGTTAAATGAATTGAAACTAATACATTAAAAAAATCAATCGAAACTTAAAACTAGAAACTCAAAACTCTAGATTCCGGGACTTCGCCCGCAGTGACGATGAGCAGTATTGAATGATAAATATTGATACAATTGATTATTAATAAATAAATAGAATATGAGTCTATTTAAAAAATCCACCGGAGCGTATGGGGAAAAATTAGCCGAGAAATATTTACGCCATGAGGGCTACAAAATCATTAGCAAGAACCTGAAAAATTATTTAGGCGAAATTGACATCTTGGCAAGCAAAAAAAATGATATAGTGATAGTTGAGGTAAAAACCAAATCAACCGCTTCCTTCGGCGAAGGCTACGAGATGGTCAATTACTTCAAGAAAAAGAAACTGGTAACGCTTGCCAGAGATTTGCAAAAAGAGTATTCTGGCAAAACAATCAGGATCGACATCGTATCGGTAGATTTGAGCAAAAATAAACCGGAGATCAAGCATTTTGTCAATGCGGTAGAAGACAACTAAGAGAATATCTAATAACTAATTTCTAATATCTAACAAAAGTAAAATGCCGAATGACAAAAAATTCGATTTAGAGGAAAGAACGGCTCAGTTTGGAGAATCTGTAATAGAGCTTTCAAAGCTCATTCATCTTACAACCATAACGGAGCCGATTGTGAGACAGTTGATAAAGTCAGCAACATCGGTCGGAGCAAATTACTGCGAAGCTGACTGCGCAGAATCAAGAAGAGACTTTGAGCACAAGATAGGCATTTGTAAAAAAGAGGCGAAAGAGTCAAAACACCATTTGAGAATGTTGGTCACGGCCGTCCCAAATCTTAGAGAAGAAATTATGCCCAGGTTAAAAGAAGCAAATGAGCTTAATCTGATTTTCGCAAGTATTGTAAAAAAGTCTCGTGAAAATTCCACGAAAGAAAAATAGAAATTAGAAAATTTATTAGAAATTAGATATTAGTAATTAGAAAATTTATTAGAAATTAGATATTAGTAATTAGAAATTTTAATATGATCATTACCCGCTTCGCTCCTTCACCCACCGGCGATCCCCACATCGGAAATATCAGATCCGCCCTTTTTGCATACCTTTTTGCTAAGACTGATTCTGAACATGGCGAGTTCTTGCTTCGCATCGAAGACACTGATCGCGAGCGCCACGACGAAAAATCCGTTGAGGTCATTAAAGAAGCTCTGCGGTGGCTCGACATAATTCCGGATAATTTAGACAATCCGATGATCCAATCCGAGCGATTGCCACTTTACAAGGAAGCCGCTCTCAAATTAGTTGCCGAAGGCAAAGCCTATGTCTGTAATTGCTCCAAGGAGCGATTATCGCAGGTGCGGGAGGAACAAAAAGCCAAAAATTTGCCTCCGATGTACGACAAAGAGTGCAGGAATAGAGAATACCGAATACCGAATACGGGATTACCGGAAGATGCGGTCATTCGCATGAAAATTCCAGAAAACAGAAAAATTGCTTTTGACGATTTGGTTCGCGGCCACGTCGAATTCGACAGTGCCACCATCGACGATCAAGTAATTTTGAAATCTGATGGTTTTCCTACTTACCATTTAGCCCATGTTATTGACGATAACGAGATGAAAATTACCCACGTCATCCGCGCCGAAGAATGGCTGCCCTCAACGCCCAAACATATTTTGCTCAACGAAATGCTCGGATTTGACCAGCCTAAATATGCCCACCTTCCGGTAATTCTTTCGCCAACCAAAGGCAAACTCTCCAAGCGAGACGGCGCAGTCGGCATCATGGAATATAAAAAGCTTGGTTATCTGCCGGAGGCCTTGATCAATTTTATGGTCTTGCTCGGTTGGAACCCCAAGACTGATGAGGAATTCTTCACCCTTGAAGAACTTAAAAAGCGTTTCGATCTTTCTCAAGTCAACAAAGCGCCGGCAGTATTTGATATCAACAAGCTTGATCACTTTAGCGAACACTATTTGAAACTCAAAATGCAAAACACAAATGTCAAAACCATATCGCAAAACCTTCAAACTTTTGGAAATTCAGATATTGCCGAAGGCGAAGCAGAGATTTTAGGCCGGGGTGGATTTAAGACGCTCAGGGAAATGGCTGATTATATTAAAAAGCTCCGCCAAACTCCCGAATATCTCAGCGAAATGTTAGTTTTCAAAAAATCAACGGCCGAAAATACAAAAGCCGGACTGTCGGCAGTAAGCGATCAGCTTTCAGGATTAGAATCTTGGCAGGAAGCCACTCTTCAAAAAACTCTTGAGGGTATCGTAAATGAAAAAAATCTGTCTGCTGGCGATGTTTTCTGGCCGGTCAGAGTTGCCCTATCGGGAGAGGAAAAATCGCCCTCACCAACCGAACTTCTGGTTGCCCTTGGCAAAGAAGAGTCGCTAAAACGCCTGCAAAAAGCTTTGGAACTTTTGGAAAAATAACCATGGCAAAAATTGCAATTGTCCTAGGCGATGCCACCATAACAGGCGCACCGATGCACGTTCTTCAGCTCGCATCCGCCTTAAAACAAAAAAAATATGAAATTTTGATAATTTGTCCCCACGGACCGATTCAAAAAAAATTTGCCGAGGTAAATGTTTTGGTTAAAGAAGTCGCGATGCGAAGTCCGTACGACAGGCAATCGGCCGGAAAAATCAGGGATATTTTGACTGAATTTGGTCCGGAAATTGTTCACTTTCACGGGGTAAGGGCCGGCTGGCTCGGACTGCTCGCCGCCAGAAATCTCAAAAATATCAAAAAAGTTTACACGGAACATCTTTGGACAAAAAATTATCACCTGTCAAACCCGGCTTACGAGCAGGTGCAAAAACGCGGCCTTAAATTTCTCGCCCGCTACGCCGACAAAATTATCGCCGTCTCTGTAGCAGTCAAGGACTTTTTGATCGACTCCGGTTACGAAAAGCAAAAAATTGTTTTGATTCCAAACGGAGTCGAGGAAGAATTTTTTAAACTTAGCCCGATTAAAAAACCGCCAACAGCGCCAATTATCCTCGGCGCTGTCGGCTCGCTAAATGACATTAAAAATTACCGGGTTCTGATCAAATCCTTTTTCCTGCTCAAACAGGAGCGGCCGAGCCTGAACATTCATCTTCAGATTATCGGCGAAGGGCCGCTGAAGAAAAATCTTGAGGGAATGGTCTCTCACCATCGAATTATAGAAGAGCTCGTCAGCTTTGCCGGCCGGGTTGAGGATATCAAAGAGAGATACCAGCATTTCACGATTTTTATAAACTGCTCTTTGTCTGAGTCGTTTGGTTTGGCGGTTGCCGAAGCGATGGCGATCGGCCTGCCAACGGTTGCCTCGAGGATTCCGGCGCTTGAGGAACTCGTTGACGATGCTGGAATTTTGGTTGATCCCAAGGACAAAGAAGCAATCAAAAATGCGATTTTGAAATTGATAGATAACGAAGAATTAAGGTTAACTCTCGGCGCAAAAGCAAAAAAAAGAATTGAAGAAAATTTTTCGGAAAAAGTGATGATTGATAAGACGATAGAGTTGTATCAGGGGTTGATAAAATAACCATTCTGTCATTCCGGGCGAAGACCCGGAATCTAGTTTGCGAGCAGTAGCTCGCACTTCTTGGCAGGCGAAGCCTGCCGTTAAATGTTAAAACCAAAGGGGCCTATTTGCGAAGCAGCCCCTATGGTTTTAACAATTCCTTACCCTGCACGCTTCAATGTCTACTGCGAATTTTTTCTTTCTGAT
>Ga0172381_10000340_pt1 | contig 56798 bp, 49 predicted proteins | sample Leawel6488metaG_FD_119754 | JGI IMG/M metagenome (GOLD analysis project Ga0172381, IMG submission 119754) | Leachate microbial communities from a municipal landfill in Southern Ontario, Canada - Leachate well 64-88 metaG | ecosystem: Engineered > Solid waste > Landfill > Unclassified | place... | reverse complement strand
TAAGGTTGTGAGCGATGAAGGATTCGGCAAGAACGACTACATCGAGACTAAAAAACCGATAGTTGTGGTAACTGCGCCCGGACCCAATAGCGGCAAGCTGTCGACTTGCCTTTCACAGCTATACCAGGAACACAAGCGAGGCATAAATGCCGGATATGCTAAATTTGAAACATTTCCGATATGGAGCATCCCTTTAGAACACCCCGTAAATGTTGCTTACGAAGCTGCAACGGCCGATATCCTCGACTTTAACCTTGTTGACCCGTTTCACCTTGCAGAATATAAAGAAACCGCGATAAATTATAACCGGGATGTAGAAAGTTTTCCGATATTAAAATTAATACTGACCCGCATACTCGATAAAAAAGCCAGTAAGCTGCCGGTCTACAATTCCCCCACAGACATGGGTGTTAATCGTGCAGGGTTTGGTATCGTTAACGACGAAGCCGTCCGGCAGGCCTCGAAACAGGAATTAATACGCCGGTATTTCAGATACAATACAGAGTTTGTTATGGGCATCGAAAAGAAAGAGACCGTGGAACGGGTTGCAGCGCTCATGGAAGAGATGGGTGTAAAAGCAACTGACCGGCGAGTAGTCGAGATAGCCCGAAAAACTGCTGAAGACGCTGAAGCTAACAATAAAGGCTTTGCCGGTATATATTGCGGTGCGGCCCTTGAACTTAAAGACGGAAGGGTAATAACCGGCAAAAACTCAAAACTTATGCACGCCGCGTCGAGCCTTGTCCTGAACGCTGTCAAAACACTAGCTAATATTCCCGATGAAATATTATTACTATCACCCCAGATAATAAATCAGATATCAAAATTAAAAGAAGGCATATTAAACCTTGAGCCGGAAAGCTTAGATCTGGAGGAGACCCTTATAGCTCTTTCCATTAGCGCGACGACAAACCATACCGCCGAGATAGCCCTTAAGAAACTTATCGATCTGCGAGGCTGCGAAATGCACATGACCCACATCCCTACGCCTGGTGATGAAGTGGGCCTGAAGATGCTCGGCGTAAACCTTACCTCGGACGGAAAATTCTCATCAAATAACCTGTTTGTGACATGATCTGAGCCACAATCTGCTCTTGACACAAGGCACGCACCGTGTTACAATACATTTAAGTTAATTATATGCAAATATATTTATATATGGATAAAGTTAATGTTCAGTTCGACAGGGAGCTTGAAGCATAAAGTAAGTAAAATATTACGCAACCTAACAGTTGTGGCCAGAGGGACGATCGTCTCTGCTGGCCTTTCGTGTTTTTAAGGCAAACAATGACCAATTCTCCGGAAAAAAAGAAAGTTTTGATCTTAGGTGGAGGCCCCAACAGGATAGGGCAGGGAATAGAATTCGATTACTGCTGCTGCCATGCCTCATTTGCGCTAAGAGAAGAAGGCGTGGAAAGTATAATGATAAATTGCAACCCGGAGACCGTTTCGACCGATTACGATACCTCTGATAAATTATACTTCGAACCTCTCACCGTTGAAGATGTCATGAGCATAGTAGACATAGAGAAACCTATGGGCGCAATAGTCCAGTTCGGAGGACAAACCCCGCTTAATATCTCAGGTGCGCTGGCAAACGCAGGTCTCAACATCCTGGGAACAAGCCCTGATTCCATCGATATAGCAGAAGACCGGAAACGTTTTCAGCAGATGCTCAAAAAACTGAAACTGATCCAGCCTGACAACGGGACAGCCACTTCGCCCGACGAGGCAACACAGGTTGCAAACCGTATAGGTTATCCGGTTGTCGTGCGCCCATCCTTTGTCCTGGGTGGAAGGGCAATGGAGATCGTCTACGATGAAAAAGGCCTAACAGACTATATGTCCAGAGCGATAGAGGCATCGCCCGAGCGCCCCATCCTTATAGACAAATTCTTAGAAGATGCCATAGAAGTCGATGTAGACGCTATAGCAGACGGCGATACGTGTGTAATAGGCGGAATACTTGAGCATATCGAAGAGGCCGGCATACACTCCGGCGACAGCGCAATGGTAATGCCGCCGCATACTTTAGGTAAAGATATAATTGACAACATCCGGAAAAATACATACGCCATGGCTATGGAGCTTAAGGTTAAAGGTCTGATGAACGTCCAGTATGCCGTAAAAAATAATATAGTCTACATCCTGGAAGTAAACCCGCGCGCATCTAGAACAGTTCCGTTTGTAAGTAAAGCAATTGGAGCGCCACTCGCAAAGCTGGCAACAAAAATAATGCTTGGTAAGAAATTAAAAGATCTGGGCTTCACAAAAGAGAAGACTATCAACTACGTCTGCGTAAAAGAATCCGTGTTTCCCTTTATCCGCTTTCCAGGTGTAGATGCGATCCTCGGGCCGGAAATGAAATCGACCGGTGAGGTGATGGGCATAGACACAACATTCGGAGCCGCTTATGCAAAAAGCCAGATCGCGGCAGGACAGAACCTTCCGATGTCAGGCAATGTTTTTATAAGCGTAAAAAATCAGGACAAGCGCAATATTATATTTATAGCCAAAAAACTTTTTGACCTTGGATTCAAAATAATGGCCACTCCCGGGACAGCCGACGCTTTAAGAAGCAGCGACATAGATGTCGAGGTTATACCAAAATTGCTAGAGGCAAGACCGAACATACTGGACCTCATGAAAGACGGTAAGGTCGCTCTCATAATAAATACTCCGTCAGGCAAGGCAACTAAGGAGGATGAAACCAAAATACGTTCACATGCGATCCTTCATAACGTTCCGCTTATCACAACCATCTCGGGCGCACAGGCGTCGGTAAACGGTATTGAAAACATGATGAAACATAAAAAAATATCTGTAAAACCATTGCAGGATTATCACCTAAAACTAGCAGGAAAGACATTAAAATGAAAGAGTATTGTGGAGTCGTAGGGATTTCTGGACATAAAAACGCCAGTCAAATGGCCTATCTGGCGCTATATGCGCTCCAGCATAGAGGCGAGGAGTCAGCCGGTATAGTAAGTTTCGATGGTAAAAAAGTTCATCTGCATAAAGGCATGGGTCTGGTCGGTGATCTTTTTAAAGAAGCCGATCTTAAAAAACTAAAAGGCTCGATGGCTATAGGCCATGTCCGATATTCGACTACGGGCTCAAGCACGGTTAAAAACGTACAGCCGCTGCTCATAAACCACAAAAAAGGTTTCATAGCCGTAGCTCATAACGGCAATCTCACAAACTCCGTCGAGTTAAGAAATGAACTCGAGGACAACGGCTCCATACTTCAAACAACGATGGACTCAGAGCTGATTGTCCATTTCCTTGTGCGCGACCATCAGAATAATTACAGATCCAAAATAATGCCTATCGCCCAGCGCATGGAAGGTGCCTATTCGTTTGTCATTATGATAAACGATGCCATATATGCCATGAGGGATCCTCACGGCTTCCGTCCGCTTTGCATAGGCAAGCTCGGCGACACATATATTGTCGCCAGCGAAACCTGCGCACTGGATATATTGCAGGCAACATACCTACGCGATGTTGAGCCGGGAGAGATCGTAATAATAGATAAAAGCGGCATTACATCACTGAAACCGCAGCAGCAGAAAAAACACGCCTTCTGTATATTTGAATATATTTACTTCTCGAGGCCGGATAGCAACATCTTCACTAAAAGCGTTTATCTGACACGGAAAAATCTGGGACGGACACTAGCAAAAGAGCATCCGGTAGACGCCGACATGGTAATGCCCATACCCGACTCCGGCACTTATGCCGCGCTCGGTTATGCGGAGGAGTCAAAAATACCTCTCGAGATGGGTTTTGTCCGCAATCACTACATAGGGAGAACCTTCATCCAGCCAAGCCAGCTCATCAGGGATTTTAAAGTGAAAGTTAAACTCAATCCGATCCGGGATGTATTAAAAGATAAGAGAGTAATAATAGTTGAGGATTCTATTGTGCGGGGCACAACTTCGCGTGGAAGAGTCCGGGCACTTCGCCAGGCAGGAGTAAAAGAGATACACATGAGAGTAAGCTGCCCGCCGCTTATCTCGCCGTGCTTTTACGGTATAGACTTCCCGACAAAGAAAGAACTGATAGCCTCTAACCATACGATAAAAGAGATACGGGATTTTATAGGCGTAGATTCCCTCGAATACCTGAGCCTTGACGGCATGCTTGATTCGATGATGCTGCCGAAGGAAGAGTTCTGCACAGCATGTTTTAACGGGGACTATCCGACTAAGATATGTAAACCGCCTTCAAAAAAAGCTCTTGAGAAAACCCGCTGCGCAGGGCTAACTATTAAATAAAATGGCACAAGAAAAAATACTAATATTAGACTTCGGTTCGCAATACAATCAGCTTATTGCAAGGAAAATACGCGAGCTTAGCGTATTCTGCGAAATAGTGCCTCCGACAATATCCATAGAGTCGATAAATTTATCTGAAACCAAAGGCATTATTCTGTCTGGCGGACCGGCAAGCGTATATGCTAAAGGTGCGCCAACCTGCGACCCCAGACTTTTTTCTCTGGGGATACCTGTCTTAGGTATATGTTACGGAATGCAGCTTATGGCAAAGACTCTGGGAGGAAAGGTTGACAGAGCGCCTTCGAGAGAATACGGACGCGCCACTTTCACGGTAGCTAATCACCGCTTATTATTTACGAAGATCCCCAAAAATAGCATCACCTGGATGAGCCATGGCGACAAGGTAAAGACAATGCCGCGCAATTTTAAACGGATAGGAATGTCGAAAAATACTTCAGTGGCAGCCTTTGGAAATTTTGATAAAAATTTATTCGGCGTTCAGTTCCATCCTGAAGTAGCCCATACCGAATACGGTAAAGAAGTGCTGAAAAATTTCGTAAAAGACATATGCTCGGCCAAATGCAACTGGTCCATGAAATCTTTTGTCAAAGAAACCATAGACGAGATACGCACAACTGCCGGCAAAGATAAAGTGATACTTGGACTATCCGGAGGGGTCGATTCTTCCGTAGCCGCCATTCTTATAAATAAAGCCATAGGACACAGACTCGCCTGCATATTCGTTGACAATGGTCTACTAAGAAAAAATGAAGCGCGTCTCGTCCGCGAGGTATTCCAAAAACATTTTAAGCTGAACCTGAAAGTAGTGGATGCTTCTGAAGAATTCCTCGTAGCGCTACGAGGGGTTGCTGATCCGGAAAAGAAACGGAAAATAATCGGCAGGACATTCATAAAAGTTTTCGATCGCGAAGCTAAAAAGATAGGCGGTGTTAAATTCCTGGCCCAGGGAACGCTTTATCCCGACCTCATTGAATCGCGCTCAGCATTCGGCGGCCCAAGCGCTACCATAAAAACACACCATAATGTGGGCGGATTACCTAAAAAGATGAATCTGAAACTCATTGAGCCGTTGAAATATCTTTTTAAAGATGAGGTAAGGAAAGTTGGTAAGGAGCTCCGGATACCCGCCGAGGTCCTCGGAAGACATCCATTCCCGGGACCAGGCTTAGCTGTCCGCATAATCGGCGACATCACAAAAGAACGCTGCGACATATTAAGAGAGGTTGACGACAGATTTATTCAGGTTTTAAGGAAAGAAGGGCTATATGACCAGATATGGCAGGCATTCGCAGTCCTGCTGCCGATAAAATCGGTTGGCGTTATGGGAGACGAGCGCACATATGAAAGCGTGGTAGCGATCCGCGCCGTAACAAGCGTCGATGGAATGACCGCAGATTGGGCCAAGATACCATACGATGTACTTGGAAAAATTTCCAACAGAATCATAAACGAAGTGAAAGGCGTAAACAGGGTAGCTTACGACATAAGTTCAAAGCCGCCCTCAACGATAGAGTGGGAATAATGCTGTGGAGAGTTGAAGTCCGGGAAAAGGCAGGTTTCTGCGATACGCTCGGCGAATCGGCAAGAAAAGATATTTCAGATATTGGATTCAAAAATAAGGTAAAAGAAGTCAAAACCGTTCAGGTTTATCTTATCGATGGAGACATTGATGAACGCGATATAAAAAAAATATGCGAAGGCCTGCTCATCGATCCGGTTACGCAGGAATATAAATATGACGGAAATGTTTTTAACGAAAAGAATTACAAGGTGGTTGAGATCGCATACAACCCCGGAGTTATGGATCCTGTTGAAGACAGCGCAAAAAAAGCTATCGATGATCTCGGCATAAAAGGAATCAAGTCCTTAAAGACGGCCAAAAAATATCTGATCCGCGGCGATTTATCTTACAGCGATATCCACTCTATTGCCGAAAAGATTTTATACAATAAAGTAATCCAGCACGTTGTTACAAAAACTTCCAGCCATATTCACCAGACACCTGTTTATCAGTTCAAAGTCCGATACGTAGAGATCCTTAACGCCGACGATAAAAAACTGCAGGTCATGTCTAAAAACGGTCAGCTATTTTTATCCATCGAAGAGATGAAGACCATACAGCGCTATTTTAAAAAACTTGGCCGTAATCCGACCGACTGCGAACTTGAAACCATAGCGCAGACATGGTCTGAACACTGCAAGCATAAGACATTCAGAGGAAAAATAGAATATAGGGAGGAAGGCGGCAAGGGTAAAGGCGCAAAAGTCACAACAATAGACAATCTCCTTAAATCCACGATAATGAAAGTAACGAAAGAATTAAATAGACCATGGTGCGTTTCTGTCTTCCATGACAATTCAGGCATTATACGCTTCGACGAAGAAAACAACATATGCTTTAAAGTCGAGACACACAACCACCCCTCAGCGCTGGAACCTTACGGCGGCGCAGGCACCGGCATAGGAGGTGTCATCCGCGATCCCATGGGAACCGGCTTAGGCGCAAAACCCATAATCAATACCGACGTTTTCTGTTTCGGCTACCCCGATTATCCTTATAAAAAACTACCTAAGGGCGCCCTCCACCCCAAAAGGATAATGAAAGGTGTGGTTTCCGGAGTGCGTGATTACGGCAACAGAATGGGCATCCCGACCACAAATGGTGCTGTATTATTTGATGAAAATTTTGTCGGCAACCCTCTCGTATTCTGCGGCAATGTGGGCATAATGCCGAAAAATAAATCCTTTAAAAAAGTATGCAAAGGCGATCTCGTAGTCGTAGTAGGCGGGAGAACAGGCAGGGACGGCATACACGGTGCAACATTCTCATCCGGTGAGCTGACGCATGAATCAAAAGGCACATCAGGTTCAGCAGTCCAGATAGGCAATCCTATCCAGGAAAAAAAGGTCGCAGACACTCTGTTGAAAGCACGCGATCTCGGGCTTTACAGCGCTCTGACAGATTGCGGCGCGGGCGGCCTGTCAAGCGCAGTAGGGGAGATGGGTGAGGAGCTTGGAGCAGAAGTCTACCTCGAAAAAGTCCCATTAAAATACAAAGGCCTTAATTACGATGAAATATGGATATCGGAAGCGCAGGAACGTATGGTGCTTTCCGTATCTCCCGAAAAAGTAGATGAACTGACAGCAATATTTGAAAGCGAAAATGTTGAAGCTACCGTCATAGGTAAATTTACAGGGAACGGACACCTGAAACTATTCTTTAATGGCGAATCCGTATGCGATATGGACATGGACTTCATACATAACGGCGGACCCGATATAAGCCGAAAAGCTATATGGAAGAAACAAAAATTTGCCGAACCTAAACCATCAACGGCAAAAGATCTAACCGGAGATTTGCTCACCCTTTTATCAAATCCCAACATAGCCAGCAAAGAATGGATAATCCGTCAGTACGACCACGAAGTCCAGGGCGGCAGCGTCTTAAAACCTCTGCAGGGCGTAGGGTGCGGACCGGGGGATGCCAGCATAACCAGGCCGATCCTAAGCTCAAGAAAAGGCATAATACTATCATGCGGAATAAATCCTGATTACGGCAAGATCGATCCATACTGGATGGCCGCAAGCGTAATAGACGAATCCTTACGCCAGATAGTTTCGGTCGGCGGAGATATGACCAAAGCTGCGATTCTCGACAATTTCTGCTGGGGCAATACAAATAAGCCGGACAGATTAGGCTCTCTGGTAAGGGCATCACAGGCCTGCTATGATATTGCAAAAGCATACGGCGTGCCTTTCATATCCGGCAAAGACAGCCTGAACAATGAGTACTCCACCGGCAAAAAAACTATTTCGATACCTCCGACGCTGCTTATATCATGCATAGCGGTCATGGATGATATAACGAAAGCCGTTTCGATGGATCTGAAAAAACCTGGCAGCTCAATCTATTTAGTCGGCCTGACCAAAGACGAGCTGGGCGGATCGCAATACTACAAGACAAAAGGCTTTCTCGGCAACAGCGTTCCGATGCTAGATCCTGTTTACAGCAAAAAGGTCCTGCAAGCTCTCACAAGATCCATAGCTAAAGGATGTGTAGCATCCTGCCACGATTGCTCAGAGGGCGGCTTGGCCGTAACTTTGGCGGAGATGGCATTCGCCGGCGGCTTGGGTATGGACATAAATTTAAACGAATACAAAAAACCTGACGCTCAGAAAATATTAAAAAATGAAACTCTTTTATTTTCTGAATCAAATACACGTTTTGTCGTAGAGGTTGCGGATGAAAAAACATTTGCTCAGTCAATGAAAGGTGCCCCTATATGGAAATTGGGCTGCGCAACAAATAACAGCACATTTAAAATATCCGGCACCGATGATAAAGTTATAATAAAAACAGAGATATCTAAACTTAAGGCGGCTTGGCAAAAGCCGTTCGCACAATTATGAGAAAACCAAAAGTCATAGTCCTGAGAACAGCCGGAACAAATTGCGACAAAGAAACAGCGTTCGCTTTTGAGGTTGCCGGCGCAGAAACAGAATTTGTTCATATAAACGAGCTTACCGGCCGCAGGCGGAAGCTGAACGATTGCCAGATACTTGCACTGCCGGGCGGATTCACATATGGCGATGACATCGCAAGCGGAAAGATCCTTGCAAATGAGCTGACCTATAAACTGCAAGACGGTTTACAAAAATTCATTTCGGACGGAAAACTCATAATCGGCATATGCAACGGCTTCCAGATACTGGTTAAGGCAGGGCTTCTGCCAAACTTATCCGGAGATTGCCAAACTATAGAAGCAACTCTTACGCTGAACGATTCAAACAAATTTGAAGACCGCTGGGTATATTTAAAGCGTGTTAAAAATCAGGCAGCAGCCAATAAATGCATATGGACGAAGGGGATAGATAAAGTCATACACCTGCCCGTAGCTCATGGAGAAGGAAAATTCATTCCACGGGACAGCAAAATACTTAAAACCCTTAAAGCAGAAGGGATGATAGCGTTGGAATACGTGGATGAAGACGGACAAAGAAAAGGCTATCCAGACAACCCTAACGGCTCCGTAGAAAACATAGCGGGAATCTGCAACAAAACCGGGCGGATATTCGGATTAATGCCGCATCCGGAAAGACATATATCTTTTTATCAGAACCCTTGCTGGACCAGGATTAAAAATAACGGACCGGTCAGGGAGGAGGGAGACGGGCTTAGCATATTTACAAATGGTGTAAATTTTGCGAAAAAACATTTGTAATATTTATGTATTTGTTATATATTATTACAAATGAATAAACTTGGCCTATATCAGAGATATAGGCACTTAGTAAGTTGCATTGCTTAACAAACTTGGGAGATTAGCTATGAAGATTATATCTATAGCAAATCAAAAAGGTGGTTGCGGTAAAACGACTACGGCAATAAACTTATCCAGCGCTCTTGCAGTTTCCGGTAAAAAAATACTTCTCATAGACCTTGATCCTCAGGCGCATGCCACATACGGATTGGGTCTTACGAACCAAGCCTCTGATAAATCTATTTACAATATCCTTACAGACAACACCGAAAGAAACCGCTCCTTAGCGGATTGCATATTAAATGTATCCAAGAATTTAGACGTTATACCATCCAGCATATTACTCAGCACTATTGAACAGGAATTAAAGGACAAAGAGGACGCCGTCTCAAAACTTCACGACATACTGTCCTCAGAACAGCTTGATTATGACTACGCTATAATTGATTGCCCGCCTTCTCTAGGTTTCTTGACTTTCAACGCTTTAAGAGCAGCAAACACGGTATTAGTTCCTATAGACATGAGCGCATTCTCACTTATGGGCGTTGCAAAACTGCTTGGAATGCTGGAACTTATAAAAGTTAAGATCAACCACTCGCCCAGAGTAAGCGCCGTCGCTACCATATTCGACAAGAGAAAAAAATATTCCCAGGTTATGTTCGACGAGATAAAATCATTATTCAAAGAACAAATGCTGGAAACGATCATAAGAATGAATGTGGCGCTTAAAAAAGCTGCATCAAAAGGCGTTTCTGTGCTCCAGCTCGACCCTGAATCAAACGGCGCGATCGATTATACCGCCTTGGCCAAAGAGATCACCAAATACGATACGCTGGAAATAGAGAAAAAACAGAGGTCCGACGATATTGAAAAAGCAATAATGGTAATAACTTCTTCGGAAGAAGCACAGTCCGATACGGTTTCCGCAGAAGCACCTTCGTTAATAGACAGCGTCAAATCACTATCTAGAGAGATCCGATTTGCGGTAGATGCACCTGCAGCAAAAGATATTTATATCGTTGGTGATTTCAACCATTGGAAGATGGATGAAAAAAGCCGCTTATCCAGAGGGTCTGATGGCAAATGGGAGAAAAACCTCGGCCTTTCCTCGGGAAGATATAAGTATAAATTTGTAATAGACGGTGAGTGGGTGCTCGATTCGCAAAATTCTGAACGCGTCCAGAACGCCTTTGGGACCTTCGATTCGATCATAAGCCTTTAATACCTTTACCGAAACATCTCCCAATAATCAAAAATTCTAAAAAAATAGAACCTGTTGCCGTCTTTTGATATAAAAAAAAGAGGATGGCAACAGCGCTTTGCAGGTATCATGTACCTAAGGCCCGAGAACGGGTCACTCTAGGCTGTTGTCATCCGTATATAAGTATACCTGAGCTTTTTATAAAATGCAAGGAACGGGACATTGAAAAACGAATACGATATTATAGTAATCGGGGGAGGCCACGCAGGCTGCGAAGCAAGCCTGGCTGCTGCCCGGATGGGCTGCAAAACCCTGCTTCTTACTATGAGCGCTGACACGATAGGCGCCCTATCCTGTAATCCTGCCATAGGCGGGCTTGCAAAAGGTCAGCTCGTCAAAGAGATAGGTGCATTAGGCGGATGGATGGCCAGGGCAACCGACGCCACAGCCATACAATTCCGTTTGCTAAACACCAGAAAAGGGCCTGCGGTCCGCTCTTCCCGCGCTCAGGTCGATAGGCATGCATATTGCAACTACATGAAGTCTGTTGTGAAAAATCAGGCAGGTCTTGATATTAGGGAAGGCATGGCCGAAGATCTGATAACTAAAAATGGCTCAATAACAGGGGTGAGAACATCTGTGGGTGACATTTACTCTGCTAAGGCTGCAATAGTAACAACTGGAACATTCTTAAATGGGCTCATACATATAGGGCTGGAACATTATGCAGGGGGGAGGATAGGGGAGAAGGCTTCAGAAAAGCTGTCCGACTCTTTAAAGAATATAGGTTTAAAATTGGGCAGGCTCAAGACAGGGACCTGCGCCAGGATAGATGGTACTAGCATAAATTTTGATAAACTTCCAATGCAGCGCGGAGATGCCGATTTTACACCTTTTTCATTCCAATCAGATAAAATAACGCGCGAACAGATGCCTTGTTATATTACCTACACGAATGAAAAAACCCATGAAATAATACGCTCAAACCTGGATCGGTCACCGCTATTTACAGGAGTAATAAAAGGTACTGGTGCAAGATATTGCCCATCTATCGAGGACAAAGTATATCGATTCCCAGAGCGCACAAGGCATCATATATTTCTGGAGCCGGAAAGCCGCAGCACTACAGAATATTACCCAAACGGCATATCAACAAGTCTGCCGGTAGACGTCCAGAAAGAAATGGTCGCTTCGATAGAAGGCCTCGAGAACGCAAAGATAGTAAAGCCCGCTTATGGCATCGAGTATGATTACGCAGATCCGACACAGCTATATCCTACGCTTGAAACTAAGATAATGCGGGGCCTTTATCTGGCTGGTCAGATAAACGGAACGACCGGATATGAAGAAGCTGCCAGCCTTGGACTAATGGCAGGCATAAACGCATCCTTAAAGATCAAAGGTAAAGAACCGCTAGTGCTGAACCGTTCGCAGGCCTACATAGGCGTATTAATAGATGACCTGGTTACTAAAGGCACTTCCGAGCCATACCGCATGTTCACATCCCGCGTTGAATATCGGCTGCTGATTCGGGAAGACAACGCAGACCTGCGCCTTGCAGACATAGGTCATGCTATCGGCCTGATAAATGATGATGCCTACAAAAAAACTACCGAAAAAAAAGAGCGCATTAAGAACGAGATCGCGCGCCTTAAAAAAACACGTCTTGAAAAAATTCTGCGCAGGCCGGATGCTTCATACAAAGATGTTGCAGACGAAAAAGCGACCGGACCGTTTTCCTGCGAAGAGATCAGGACGATCGAGACAGAAATAAAATACGAAGGTTATATAAGAAGACAGTTAAGAGAGATCGCCCGGCTGGATAAAATAGAAAAAGTAAAAATCCCGGAAAAGCTTGATTATATAAAAGTAGACGGTCTGTCTTCAGAAATACGCGAAAAACTTAAAAAAATAAAACCGGTAAATCTAGGACAAGCTGCAAGAATTTCCGGCGTAACACCGGCGGCAATATCTATCCTCATGGTTTATATTGAAAATGAACGGAGAAAAGCGAAGAAGCCGAAAAAATCATGAAACTTTACAATGACTACAGTTCGTATCTTAAAGATAAGTACGGCGGTAAAGTTTACCGCATAGGACTGGACGGTGGATTTTCATGCCCTAATCGCGACGGCACCAAAGGCTACAATGGCTGTCTCTACTGTAACGACAACGGCTCAAGATCTTCATATACAAAGCCTGCCGAAGATATAAAAACACAACTTGCCTCGCGTATCACATATTTAAAAAAGATGAAATCGGCCGACAAGTTTATCGCTTATTTCCAGGCGTTCACAAGCACATACGCTCCGGTAGACACGCTAAAAAAGACTTACGACCAGATAAAAGACTTCAATGAAATCGTAGGCCTGACAATAGGAACACGCCCCGATGCCGTAGATAAGGATAAAATCAAACTAATATCTTCATATAAAAATAAATATGAGGTCTGGCTGGAGTTCGGGCTGCAGTCTATACATAACAAAACGCTTGAGAGCATAAACAGAGGCCATACTTTTGAGGATTTTCTTGCGGCTTTGGAACTATCAAGAGAATTCGACATCCCCGTATGCGCACATGTAATACTCGGGCTTCCCGGCGAAACAAAAAAGGATATGATCGAAACAGCGCAAACACTCAGCAATCTTAAGGTTAACGCCGTAAAAATCCACCTTCTTCATATACTCAAGGGAAGTCCGATTGAAAAACTATATAAAAAAGGGGATGTAAAAGTAATGTCACAGGCTCAGTACGTTGCACTGGCATGCGACTTCCTGGAAAATATTTCACCTAATATAATCATACAAAGGCTAACGGGGGAGGGGGATAAATCAAACCACATAGCTCCTATCTGGGCATTAAATAAGATAGAAACCATAAACCTTATAGGTGATACCTTAAAAAAACGAGGCACCCATCAGGGGATTTACTGCAAACAAACCATTATATAGTAGTTCCGGACTTTATTCTGGCATTCTTTGGTATTATCACTATTCCATCTCTTATAAAGTAATTTTCACCATCAAAATTCTTCAGTCCTTTGGAGTTTCTTATCGTAACATTTTTACCTATGCGTGCGTTTTTGTCTACTATAGCCTTGTCTACAACAGTTCCGTCTCCGATTCCTATAGGTAAAAGATCTTTAGATTCCGGGCTTTCAAAGTAATCAGCGCCCATGAGCACCGCACGGGAAACACGGCAGCCTTTTCCTATAATAGACCTCAACCCGACCATAGAGTTACTCACAGATGCATCTTGGATAACAGATCCTTCACTTATAAGCGAGTTATCGATCCTGGAGCTAAATATTCTTGCGGAAGGCAGAAACCGAGGCCTGGTAAAGACTGATCCATTATAGAAAAACGAGAATTGTGCTTTAGAGGTTGCTATGCCCATGTTTACATCATAGAAAGACCTTATAGTTCCAACATCTTTCCAATAGCCATTAAATATATACCCGACCCCTTTTAAAGTTTTTATAGAATGGGGGATAACCTCCTTACCAAAATCAGTATCATTTCCGGCAAGCGCCTTCATTAAAGCTCCCGCATTAAATACATAAACACCCATGGATGCAAGATAATAGCTGCTTGCGGCAGACTGGTTGAAGAAGGCTTTGGGGGAGGCAAATTTATAACCTTTCAATTCAGGCTTAGTCTTTGGCTTCTCTTTGAAACTCAAAATTCTGCCATCACCGGACATTCTGAGAATACCGAATTCACGGACTTCTTTTTCTAAAACAGGTATCGCAGAAACTGTAAAGTCAGCTTTTTTCTCTCTGTGATAGTTAACTAATTCGCGATAATCCATATCGTAAAGATGATCACCTGAGAGTATTAATATTTCCTCATCGCCTTTAAGCTCGAGATGAAGCAGATTGCGCCTGACCGCATCAGCCGTGCCTTGAAACCAGTTTGTATTATCTACCGTCTGTTCAGCAGCCAATATGCGGACAAATGCCCTTGAAAAGTAATCAAAACGATAGGTGTTATTAATGTGGTTATTAAGAGACTCGGAATTAAACTGCGTTAAAACATAGATGTTTTTAAGGCCTGAATGCAGGCAATTACTTATAGGAATGTCAATAAGGCGATATTTGCCGCCTATTGGAACTGCTGGTTTAGACCTGTACATTGTTAATGGAAAAAGACGTTTACCTTGGCCGCCGCCTAAAATTAAAGCTATAACTCTTTTCATGATTTCAAACCTTTCGTTAGTATGTAGATAATTATATCATAAGAATCAGTAAATGCAAGGGCAGGTATGAATTTATTATAAGATATACAAGTCTATAACAAATAGGTAACGCAGAAATAAAGATTATCCACAGGAAGTGTGTATATTTATACAAATCATTGGCATTCAATAAGTTATATCAATATTCACCCATATACCTAGTTAACATAAGATATATTATAGGACATTGACTTGGAGGGTTTTGTATGGTATATATGGCAGTTGTTTATAAAGGCTTGGCACCCACTAATTATCTTTTATTGCTACAGGAATATTCTTAATATTGATTACTTTTTGGCAGGCGTTTTTTTAAGTATAAATTTTAGGGCTTGGCCGGAGCGATCTGTTTATGCAGCGGGAAAAGCGCTATCGATGCCATATGAACTAGCTCCTTTACCAGAGATATATCCTTTTCGGAGAAATCCACATCTTTTCTGGCTATATTAAGGTTTATTACCCCATAAACCTCATGAGCATCCCCTTTAGTAAACGGTACGATCATCGAAGATTGGATATCCCGTCTTTTCATTTTTTGCGACAGATTATTCTTATCTTCGTCTTTTGGCAGGATTATAGCCTGGGCTGTCTGAGCAGCTATGCCGGCTATGCCTTCCCCCATCCTCATGGTCGTCTGCTTCACTATGTTTTTATCGAGTTTTGAGGCAACTTTTATATGCAGTCTGTTGGTCTTATCTATAGTCATGACAGAACCGGAATCCGCGCCTAAGGCAAGCGTGCAGGAATCAAGAAGGCTACTCAATATCTTTTCTTCATAATATCTGGAGAATATAGGATCCAGCTCCACAACTTCAGGCGCTATTTCTCCAAGCCGTTTCTTATGATACCCGGTCTGAGCCATGTATGAAGTTGTATCTTTGATGAGGTTTATTATGGTCTGGATCTTATTGTAGGAAAATACATTGATCTCTATCAGAGCATCCATAAGCTCTTCTAATTTAATGCCAATTTTCTGCGCGTCTTCAGTATATTCGGATATTGATTTTCGCGACTTAAGGATTATAGGCCCCAATATTATATAAGCGACGATTTTATTACCAACAGCCGTTATCGGGACAACAAAAACATCAAGCCCCAGCGAACATTTAAAGCTTGTTGTCTTTTTTATATCAAGCGCTGTCAGCGTATCATCTTTGCCTATCAGGCAATTGCCGCAATTTTCCTGCTCATTATTTATTTTAGAAAGGATTTCAGTGCAAAGCCGGTTAGACCGGCTCGTTTCGGAGAGATATTTTCCTTCCGGGGATACGGTTCGTAGCGTTACTTCCAGCGCCTCAGAGAATTGATCCTGAATTTTCTGCCAATCTTCAAGGCTCACTAGATCTGCAAGATTCAGATCCTTATATAACATTAATTAAATTAGGCCTTTTATTTTTGATTCTGAACAAGATTATACTTACGTAATTTATTATAAAGAGTCGTTCTGTTAACGCCCAGTTTTATGGCGGCTTTCTTTTTATTCCAGCCTACTTCCTCTAGTATCTTTAATATATAAACCTTCTCGGGGTCTTTAAGCGCATCCCTGAGAGAGGACGTGTCCTGCAGGTTCTGAGCATCAAAAACAGGCTCCGCAGGCCTTGCTGCCTTTGTAATAATTTCCGGCAGGTCGTCCATCTTAATGACGTTATCTATATCGAGTATTATCGCTCTCTCGATAATATTCTCGAGCTCTCGGATATTTCCCGGCCAATCATAGCTTGTCAGCAAAGATAAAGCATCCTGGGATACGCCATCCATCTTTTTATGATTTTCCTTAGCATAAAGATTTATAAAATGGTTAACCAAAAGCACAAGATCCTGCTTCCTTTTTCTCAGGGGAGGTATATTTATAGATATGACATTGAGACGATAATAAAGGTCTTCCCTGAACTTTTTTTCAGCGACTATCTTCTCCAGGTCCTGGTTAGTAGATGCGATTATACGGACATCTACCTTCATCGTTTTATGATCCCCCACCCTTTCAAATTCTTTTTGCTGCAGCACCCTTAACAACTTCACTTGGAGGTCGAGCGAGAAAGAATCTATATCATCAAGAAGTATGGTGCCGCCATGCGCAAGCTCAAACCTGCCCTTACGGTCATTTATAGCTCCAGTGAAAGAGCCTTTCGTATGACCAAATAACTCACTTTCAATGATCTCTCGAGGAAGAGCACCGCATGACATTTCTATAAATGGCTTATCCCTGCGCTTCTTATCTGCCTGATGTATTGCGCGAGCTATAACCCTTTTACCCGTCCCGCTCTCGCCCCGCAGGAGTATGGTGGCTTTTGAATTTGAGATTCTTTCTATGAGTGAATATATGTCTTTCATCGTACCTACAAGGCCGTAGAAAGTTTCTTCCTTAGGATTTATTTTCTGAATAACCGGCTCGCCTTCTGCCGGCGCCTTGTTTGCAAGAGCCTTTTCTATCGCAGAGAAAACCTTTGCATCTTCGACGGGTTTTACAAGATAATCAAACGCGCCCATCTCCACACTATCCAGCGCATTATCAATATTGCCGTAGGACGTCAAAACAAGAACTTCCGCAGGATATGACTGGCCCTTTATTATCTTCAATAGCTCGACACCTTCATTGGTGTCGATATCGGTAAGCACAAGGTGGTAGGATTTTTCTTCCAAACAGGCGATAGACTCGTCTATTGAATCGGTTATATCTACTGTATAGCCTGAACGCGACAGCAGCTCATAAAGAGACTTCTGCAGCAACTTATCGCTATTTAAAACAAGGATCCGGTATTTTGTCATATCGGTTTTTATCATATACGCTCACAGGTAAATAAAGTTGAAATTCTTATTTGCTGGTATCGGGCATCTTACGTATTTCTTCTTCCATCTTCTTTGCGTAATTATTCAGCTTATTCAGAAGAAGCGATGTTTTTCTTATTCCTTCTTTAGATTCCAGAAGAAACTGCCTACCCTGAGGATTTTCACCTATTGACTGTAAAGCCAGGTTTATGAAGCGATTGGTTGCGTCGATGGGGCTATATAATTCATTTATTATTCCTTTGCTGATCTCGCCCATTGTCGCTAATTTCTTATACTTCGTCGCCCGACCCCTAATCTTGCGAGTCCTCACACCTTTATCTTGCTTGTCTAATGTTATCATATTATTATGTTTTTGCCAAATCCTTTATCTAACTTTTTTAAATACTAATGTTTTTACTTTTTAGCCTTTATTTCCTCGATTTTTTTGTTAAGCAACTTTATCATCCGAGGATCTTTTATTTTATCCATAACATATTTATAGAGCTCGATTGCTTTTTCAGGCTGATTCAATTTTTTTATGTATATATTTTCAACATATGGTAAAAGCTGCATAAATGACAGCCTGGACGCATACTTGTGCAGCGTTTTGTCCACCATATTTCCAGCGGCTTCATAATCATTCATGTTCAGATACGACTGGATCAATAAGACAGATGCGGTATACCCCAAAACTTTATTTGAATACTCTTTTTCCATATTGCTATAAAAATTAACCGCTTCTTTATAAGCGCTCCTGGCCTCAGCATCCTTCCCCTTGGCCTCATAATACTTTCCTATATATATAGGGATCTGCATTCCAAGCTGCGTATGTGGATATTTTTCTTCCAGTATTTTAAATTCAGCCAAAGCCTTACTCCAGCTCCCCTGCTTCTCGTAAGCTGTCCCGAGTAAAAATTGGGCAGTGCTCAGCAGTTCGGCATCGGCGGCATAGGTCTTTTCTATTGTTGCTGCGAAGGCAGCAGCTTCACTATATTTTTTATTAGCAACGTAAAATTCCATCAAGGCTATATGCGCGATCTTGGCAGATCTTGTGCCCGGATATTTACTGATCAGTGTTTTGAGGTCACGCTCTACGGCGGCAAGCTGAGCCGGCGGAGCAGCATCCGGATTTAGCGAGATGGCTGACGCACCCTTCATTATCTTATAGAGGAGCTTTTCTGAGGCATACTCACCACCCGAACCTAAAAATGCCAGGGTCGCATATACCGCTATAAGAATTACCGTTAAAGCTACTATTATCTTTTTCATTTAGCCTTTTTTGTATCCAGCAAAAATTGGGTCATGACCATCAATATAAAGCAATCGACAAATACCGCCGTAACTATAGTAAGAAGTGTTATATAGAATCCTACTTCCGGAAACGTCTTGTCCATTATGGGAGACAGAAATGAACTCATTATAAGAGACGGAAGATAAAAAGACAGCGGAACAAGTATCAGACAAAATACTTTTATGAAATTCATAACGCTCTTCACCACACTGCCTGCAATAGCTTTAAGAAGTGATTTTTTATCAAGAATAATAAGAGGTATCGTTGATATGAAAAGAGTCTGAATAAAAACAAATGTAACGAATAACAGGCTTACCGTCCCTGCCGAATAGAGCCCGGGAGATATTTTAAACATGTGACGCGATATAAATCTCATGCCTTTAAAGAAAACAACGCTCTCCGCTTTTTCCAAAACCGCCATTAATGTCACATATATCAGGCCATAACCGACAAAAGTGAGATATCTTTTGGCCGTATTTTTCACTATAGCTTTCACTATCACCGGAAGGCCTGCGCGAATATTTACAAATATTTGGACGGCTACAGCGGCAAGGAATACGCTGATGAATACATAAACAAAAGTCTGGCCATAATAAAATAACTTCGGAAGAATTGAAATACTTGCAGGATAATGAAGATACGCTTCACCGAAGAATTTTTTTATGATAGGACCGAATAATCCGGAAAGCGGTGCCCTGGCAGAAAAATAGGCAAGCTCAAGAACCAAGCACTCTATAAGTCCTATAATTATAAAAGGGGCTAAAACGATCCGATTTTGCAAGATCAGTTCAAAAGTTTTGACCCAATTTGTCTTAATATTATATTTCATATGTCCTAATATTATATAGTGAATTAACTGTTTGTAAAGAAAAAAGGGGTAAATATCTCGAAGCTATACTTACCCCTTTCAAAAACATTACACTCCATCCATCTCCCGAGTTTAATAAAATATAATAATTACGGTGAGGGAGCATAAAACTTTAGGCTTTATGCTCGCCCCACATAAGCATGCTTACTGGTTCAAGCAAAGCCTCTACCGTATAAATACGGTAAAGACTATGCCGTGAACTTCCTTCTAAGCTTGCCGACTAACCCGATCAAGCCTATTCCAAGAAGCGCTACGCTTCCAGGTTCCGGCGTTTTAAATGTTCCGTCATCCGGAAGCTGATCATCCTCTGGGTTACCACCATTATCTAGCAATATAAAACCAGCAAAGCTAGTGTCTGGTGTGCTAGATACCATCCCGGTTGGAATATAGAACTCTACGACCGAACCCATGGCAGCAAACGCTGATCCAGAAACTACTGCACCGGTTCCGTCAGTAATGACCAAACCAGTTGCGCGGTATTCTATTATTCTATCATCCGCATCCTCGTAATCCCCATCCTGGTTCATGTCTAAAGCGGTTAAGTATACTACGGGCATCTTTTTTATGGGATCCAACGTTACAAATGTCGGGGTTCCATAAAGCTCCCACATCATATACAACCCATCGCTTGCTCCTCCGCTTCGTGCCGATAGAATCTTTAGGCTGCTGATATCATATGCATCTGGAATCCCAGATTCATTAACATCCGCTGCGCTTATAAGCAATCCTGATGTCCATTCTCCGACACCCATGCTTCCATCGATTACAGGAACTGCAAACGCACTGCCAGCTGACATAATCAGCACTGCAGCTACTAACACGATTATCTTCTTCAATTATTTCACCTCCTTCCATTCTTTTAATTTTAAAATTACAACTAAAATTTAAATACTGCGTTTTTTTCTATTTCTCAGCTTCAACAATCCACACAACCCCAATCCAACTAAAGACATCGTAGCGGGCTCAGGAGTCGTAGGACCTGCATCCTGACACCAATCAACATCATTTGCAGGAGAGGTGTAGTAACTTTTACATCCATACTTACCGACAGCGTCAAAATGAACTTCCGAAAACGACGAGCTCTTGACAGTGAATGTTGTCCAGCTCTTAGCCTTACTCGTTATATCTTCATTGCCGGTGCTATCTGTCGATAAATATGTATATTTACTTGGCTTCAAAACTGCATAAACACCATCTATATCGTGGTCTTCACCTTTATATGGATTGGTGAGCGTGAAATCAGAATAATCAAACGTCTGTTCTTTGCCGTATGCGTCAGCGATAGTTATGCTTCCGCTGGTTTCACCTTTATGCACAGCAACTATCAATCCTACATCGTAAGCATAAGCGTTGCCGTCATTATACAAATACATTGTGAACGGCATATTTTTTGTGCAGTAACTTTCATTTTGCCATCCAGAGGCAGAATCCACATACCCCACACCACCTGCTGCAAAATTATTCGGATCGGTGCTCAGCCATAACTTCGGAGCGTAAGTAGTGCACGCTTGTGCATTAGCAGAGGAAAACAAAACCAGTGCCAATAAAAATAAACAAGTGATCTTTTTCATTATTTACTCCTGCGTTTCAAACCAAGAAGTCCGAACAAACCTAAACCTAAAAGCGACATGGTCGCCGGTTCCGGTGTATGTGTAACTGCCAGGTCTATATAATCGTTTCCACACGTTTCCGTCCAGCGTATAGCGCCCTCCCCATTAGCAGCATCCCCAAAATACCATTCTGGTATAGCTATTTCCATGACCCAGTGATCGTTTGCTAATCCGGTGCCGTAATAGGTATGCTCGTATATAAAATCGGTCAATCCGATCTCTGTCCCCGTGCCATCTATCATAGTTGTCATGATAGTCCCTCCCCACAAAGGAGTCTTGTTCCATGAAGGGTTCATATAAAACATTCCGGCATCAACTCCGGTTGTCTTAAGGCCATACACCGTCCCATCTGCCAGTTTGAAATATATATCACCCGGCGTCTCACTTGCCCAACCGGTGGAAGGATGCCCTGTAACTATCGCAATATATACCTTGCCTCCACTTCTCTGAAAATATATGGCTTCAGCATCAAATTTCTGGCCGCCGTATCCTGGGACAAGATAATCTTTATATTGATCTTCTACCGCATATTGTACGCCAGGGGAAGGATTCCAGTCAGAAGCTCCATACGCACCGGGCGTAACATCCCAGTCGTCCAGATATCCGTTTACGGTTAGTGCCGCAAGAGCATTCGCTGGACTAAAAACTGCGAACACTGCAAGAATAATAAAGCAAACTGCCGCAAGCAAATTTTTTTTCATTTTAGTGCGCCCCTTTTCCTCTCGCTGATACTATCACTGTCCGCGCAAGTATTCTTAGGTCAACCAAAAAACACATCTCTCTTATATAGAGAAGGTCATATTTAACTTTTTTTCTTACATCGGCTATCGTCTCATCGTATTTATGACGAACCTGAGCAAGGCCGGTTATGCCTGGCCTTACCTGAATACGTTTTTTATAGTCAAGTATCTCTTCGCAAAGCTTTTCAACAAACACAGGCCTTTCCGGTCTTGGACCTACTATGCTCATATCGCCCCTGACAACATTGTATAGCTGCGGCAATTCGTCAAGATGCAGCTTACGTATAACACTGCCATATTTTATGAGCCTGGGGTCATTCTCACGTGCCCACATAGGGCCCGTATCTTTTTCCGCATCTATCCTCATAGTGCGAAGTTTATATATATAGAACAACCTACCTTCCAATCCTACTCTCTCCTGCTTAAAAAATGCCGGACCAGGAGATACGAGCTTAATAAAAAGAGCTGTAAACCCGATAACCGGCGACAGCATTACTACGCCTAAAGAAGCAACTATTATATCCAGAACTCTTTTAAATTCCTGGAACCGTTTACGTGCAAATCGGACTATCCAACCTACAATACCGGTAGATACAATCACTGTAGTGGTAGGCTCCGGCACAACGAATGGGATTTTCCCCTGTGCTTGCGCATAGCAAATACTCACTAGTGAAAATAACGATAGGACAACAAAAGCAAAAACCATCATGTAATGAGTGTTGCGCGGAGACTTATTGTATCTACGAATAACCATGTAGACATCAAAGTCTTTCCGTATTTGCTTTACGATAAGTTTTAGTGTGTCTATAAAATTTTTCATTACTACTTAGATAAGCAATAAGCGTGCCAAACGGGTATTTGCAGAAATTTTAATGCTAAAAATACAGATTATAACTGTATGATAATAAAGGAGTTATGAAATAATATTTGTTGTAGACTATGTTCATCTATGACAAACTATGACAGTCATTGATAGTCGATTGGAGAAAAGTGGACATTACTTAAGATAGGTGTTGAGGTTAGCGGACAGTCTAAGAGAGCTTATTTAATATGATGATGGTCTCGGAGAGAAATTCTTCTACGCTAGGCAGAGTAGCCTCTTCGCTGCCTTTTAAAGACATAGATACGCGTATAGTCGCTCCGGGAATTTGTTTACCAAATATCTGGTGAAGCGCAAGATAAGCCTGTTGAAGAAAAAAATTATCGGTATACATCCCCCCTGCCCTGTAGCAGTAGAGGACCAATTCTTTAAGAGAGTTTTTCTTTTCAATATATAATTTATTAACAGCAAAAGTCTGTTTGTTAACTTTTACTTTTTCTGTTTTTTTATCCACTATCTCTATACCGCTTCCAATAAGGCATACTTCGGGCGGATGAAATACGGCTCTATTGGTCTCGGAATAGATTATGAACAAAAACAATCTTTCGCCAGCCGCATTTTTATACTCACGCGATATCAGGTTTCTGGTTTCCAGGATAGAGTATTCTTTCTCAGTTATGAGAAGGTCTCTCCCCTGCCAGCCAAGCACGTTCTGCGGAAAGGCAGAGATATTCAGTTTATCATGCGCAACCTTTTCACGCAGATAAAGATTAAGCGAGAAAAAACTCGTTACGGCCAACAATATAACGATCGCCGAAAATCCGATTGTATTTTTATTGATAGGCATTCTTTTTAGGCTCCAGAAGATTTGATACAGTATACAATCCGGCAAAAGCTATCGCAAAAACTAAGAACCCGGTGAAGTCATGGAAAAACCCCATCGCAACCTTTTCGCCATACAGGTCATTCACAGCGGCCAGCAGAACTATCCTTACAATATTTGACACTATAGCAATTGGGGCCGAAGATACGAATATGACTGCTTTTTTAACAAAAGTTGTTTTCACTATATAAGAAAATAACAGTCCGAGCGTCAGTAGAGATATCAGCGAACGCAGCCCGCTGCAGGGCGCTTCCACTATCGTGTGTGAATGCGGCATCACTATAACACTACCGTCTCTAACACAGGGAAAGCCTACTTTATTAAGCACAAAAGTAGCAGCCTGAGCCGCGAATAGCTTAAGTTTTACGGTCAGATTGCCTATGATAACCAGCGGAAGCGGTATCATCGCAAGAAGAAAAAATATCGGGAAAGTCAGATTGCGCACCATCTCCTTGCCAAAGAAGAATAGTATCATTCCGTAGATAGCGATTACGAGAGAGAAGCCTGAAACAAAATAGATCTTGAGCGACGCACATACTATGTTGATCACTAAGCATGCGGCGACTATCCATAGACCTGACATCGCGCTTACCTGCTTTATTTTTTTGAGCATCTCCCACCTCTGCCACACTATCACCAAAGAGACTATAGGGATCAGGATACCGTGGCCGTAATATGATTCCTTCGCGAACCATCTGTCAGCCATCCATAGTATGGTGGGAATGTATGCGATCACCAAAAGCACCGAACAAGACGCAATCTGTATCATTCTTTTTATATTCACTTTGATTTCTCCCATGCTATATTCTGTTTTCCGGTAATAAATCTGTGGAGGCCGGCTATGGCCGTAAAATTTAAAAGACAGAACATGTAAGCCGTAGACGCTATCTTTGCAATAAGACGTTTTCTTTTGGTTTCATAAGTGAAGCTGCCCAAAATGGCAAGCACATAAAATATTATCTGACATATAAAAAAGAATGAGTAAGGATATTGACCCGATATAAAAAGATTGCTCACAAACAACGATATCATAAAAAATGGCGCAAGCACTCGTAATAATTTATGAGATATAAAATATATAGCTACCGGACTTTTGCAGGGCACGAGCAGATCCCTGAATAATGAAAAAGCCTGATAATTGCCAGCCAGAGTCCTCACCTTTCTCCTGTATTCTTCTTCGGGTGTAAATGCAGGCTTATCATAAGCTCTGGCCTCTTCGTCCCATACAGAGCGATAACCTTGCCTGACTATCGCCAAAGGTGTAGCCACATCATCCAGGATCGTGTCTTTGGGGAGCGGTGTATATAGTTTTCTTCTTATAGCATAAATAGCACCGGTAGCGCCTATCATTGAATGCACGGCACTTTCGCTCTTTCTCATCATCTTTTCATAATTCCAGTAAAAACCTACCCCCTCCGAAACACCGTTATCTGAATCGCTTTTTTCAAATACCAGTTCTCCGCTGACGCACCCGACTTTATCGTCAGCAAAATTCGCGGCCAGTTGGGATATAGCATTTTTATCAAATAACTGGCGGGCATCACAGAATACAAGGACATCGCCGCCAGCTTTCCCGACCAGGTCATTGAGAACGCTGGGCTTCCCCCTTCTATCAGGAAATACAAATACCTTAACCTTATTTTTTGAAAGATGCGACAATATCTCAGCCGTCTTATCGTTCGAGCCGTCAGATCCTACCAGGATTTCAAATTTTTCCGGAGGATAGTCAGACCGCAGCAGATTCTCTATCTTCTGCTCTATATGATCCTCTTCATTGTATGCGGAAATTATTACGGAGATATTCGGTTTGTGCGCCATATCTTTTTTCACTTTATCTGCGGAAAGCTTTGCATGCAGCGCTAAAAATAAAGGGTATCCCAGATACGTATAAAATAAAGCTACAGCTGATATCCAGAATATAAAAGTCATTTAAGTATCCTCGATCTCAATAGATCATAGCCCTTGTCACCGAGGATTGCTCTGGATGACTTTTTTATAAAGGACATAGTCTTATCTTTAAGAGATGGCCCATTATCTACAGCATGCATAAAATGTTTCATGTCCCAATCTGCCCGGACGGCTATCCGGCCGCACAAAAAATCTCCGGAGTCATCAGGATCCGAAGTAAATACTTTAACATAACCATATTCCCTGATCTTATTAATAACCTTTTTATTGCACAGGCCGCGCGGTATAGAGATAGTTTCTATAGGCGTTTTCAGTTTGTCTTCAAGAAGTTTCTTCGAACTGCCAAATTCATATCCAAGATCTTCATCATTCAGCGTAGTAAGCACACGATGAGACATCCCGTGCGACCCTATGATCATACCGCCGTGTTTGAGTTCGCTTATCTGATCCCAATTCATGTATCCGGGTGCACCCACCCATTCACCTATTATAAAGAAATATGCCAGCACATTGAATTCCTTTAAGATAGGATACGCTTTAGTATAGCTGGTAATGTCGCCGTCGTCAAAAGTAATAACGACATCTTTACCGCGCAAATATTCCAGCTGCCCTCTGAAAGCATCTTCAGATACGCAATACAGCTGTGCGCCGGCCTCCCGGACGCTATTATTTATTGAGTGATACGCTAGTATTCTCATATTTATCCGTTAATTTAAATTTGAATGATGAAAAATTATCTTCACCCAAAACCCCTATGCGCTTTATCTCGAACAAGTCCTGCCCCCTGTAGTTGATACCAGGATTAACTGAAAAAGCACAGGACAGCCCGGTTTCCCTTACAATATTTTTTACCTGTTCATTATAATGACCGTATGGATAGCAGAAGGCAATATCCTTACTGCCAAAAATATTCTTTAAAGCATCACGCGAGCCGATTATTTCATTCTTGGCATCCTCTGAACTTATCTGGTCCAGATGCGGATGGGTCCTGGTATGCGCGCCGAACGCAATACCTTTCCCTATCATATCTCTTATCTCTGTCATATTCAGATAATCTCTTTTCCATGGAACTTTAGCATACCGCGGCCTCTTATTATCGGTATTTATATAGTCCGTTGTCAGAAATACGATGGCCGGAAAACGATGCCTAGTCAATGTCGGAAGAGCGTTAATATAATTATCCCTGTATCCATCGTCAAACGTTATCAGGATCTTTGTCTTTGCAGACTTATCCTGTTTAACTTCGCCGCGAAGAAAACGCAGCGCTTCATCTATACCCACAACCTGAAATTTGTTCCTATAGATGCTTAAGAAAAGCATCTGAGACGCAAACTCTTTAGGAGTGACTACCAGCGGACCTTTAGGTAATTTACTATTCACACGATGATACATCAGCACTATCAGGCCGTCATGCGTGGTGAATCTGCCGAACAGCTGTCCGATCTTTCGTAATAGACTCATACCCTACCTCTTTTTTATTTCTGGGAAATTTTCACTAATTTTATCCTTGATCACAATACTGCCCATAGGCTCTTCCCCTTTCAGGAAAGTGATGTTGGTAGGAACAGCCACATCTGTTATCTCTATAGTATAACTCGAAGCGTCCTCCCTAAGAACTACATTGTCAGGATTAAAGGGTTCGTCAGCGTCGCCAATATAAATAACATTTATAAGATCGCGCTCCAGTTTCTTATCCTGCGGAACAAGTTCAATACGCCAGGTGCCGGATTCCTGCCATTTACCGCCAATTTGTTCCTCGACCCGCGTTAATTCTTTGGCAGGCACAGGAATATTTCTCGGTTTAGATCCATCAACCCAGTATTCATATCCGCTACCACCTATCTTTCGGATAAGGAAATCGTCAGCCTTCAGCACTTTTAAAAATAGCTCTGAAGTATTAAAAACATTTTTCGCTTTAAGGAAATTTCCTCTATACCATTCTATATGGCCGGGCACTTCTTCTTTAATTTTTTGTCCTGAAATCTTAGGCTCTGAAACAAAATGCATCAGCCACTTCATCTGAAAATTTTGTTTCTTCAGTTTTACTTTATCATATATCACAAGATATGCCTTATTCTCTTTTCTTACAAATACAAGCGTCCGATAATATTTATCGAGCCTATCGCGGTAGGCCTTATGAGCATCGCCTACAACATAATCATAGTATGGGGTAGTTTTAAATGCCGCCAAATCCGACCAGTCGGCATAAGGATTGTGCAGGAATGTGTCAGTTTGTCCAAATTTGGTCGGAGCGCCGAAAGCCCTGGTGAATACTTCATCAATTCCTCCAGGATCAGATCTGCCGAATTTTCTAGGCCCATCCTTCATGGATGGATCCAAGACAAGCAGATCATTGTGTGCTACTGTGGTTTTTTGGTAAGAAAAATAATTTTGCTGCCCGCCATATCCATCATATACTCCTGAATCTGTAGACAAGACACCGTCCTTATATATAACGAAGGTATTTATATCGAAATCCCCGTGACTTGTCTTTGTATACGCAGGCGAAGATCGGAAACCAACACAAACAGGCTTACCGGCCCAGCCAGTTCTCATATAAGCCTCATTTCCGCCTGGGAATAATATTCCCAGAGGAAGCTTCTCAGGAGCCGCCGCAGCATCTTTTTGATTCTCACCTAAATCATAAAAAAGAAATTTTGCTATTGGACGTAATTCACTTATCTCGCCATAGCCTGCCATGGTAAGCATCCAGCTGGACACATTGAATTCACGTTCTACAAGCCATCTAATATAAGGATTATCCTGAGCAAGCGGCAGCGTCCTGCCAAAGAATGCCTTCACTTTCCACGCTAATGGGGTATTTTTATAGGAAACACAACCCGCTGCGGCATAACACACACCATGATGAAATATTTCTCTGCCCCTGTCGAAATCAATACGGTACAGAATATAATTTGCAGCATTTTTACACCAGCCAAACTCACCATCTATCAGATTTATGCCAGTGGCGGACCTTAAAGCCAGGAACCAGTCTACGCCATCCGCACCGTTATAATAACCTTCAAAAGGCGTTCCATCAGCTGCGTATGCATACATTCTGGCTGCGTCGCCCCAATACCAATCATAATTCCATCTGGCCTTGTATATAAATTCAGCGTCTGGATCATGATGAGCCAATGCTATCTCCGGCCAGACACGATATGAATCAAACATCCACTCCTCACGATGAAAAGTTTCGCCAGACTCTTTAAGACCGCCCCTGATAGCATCCGCTCGTTTTTTAATACCTGCTGCTTTAGAGAGTTTTTTGACAACATATTTGCGCTGATCATCACTCATAGCATTATATACCCAGTCAAAAGCAAGAGCCATTTTGCCAACTTCCTGCGCTATGAAACGCGAATCTCCCGCGAGAGGATCTTTTTCCATGAGCATTTGAATAACTTGACGCGCGCATCTGCCAGCAGCATCCGGATTGTCTTTCTCAAGCATCAAATACACAAATGCCAGATTTACTATCTCGCCCTTCTCGGCCAACCCCAAGACATCTTCAAAAGCATTCAGCCGGAATCTTTTATCTTTCAGCCGCTCCCTATACTTTTCCACGTCTTCGGGCGTAATGAAAATCCGAGGATGGTCTTCTCTTATTTTCATATTGGCAAGTTTTTTTTCAAGCCTCTCAACCCGGGACAGGCCTTCAGGATCCCCATAGATAGGGCCATCTTTTGCCGCATCCAAATCGATATTAACTGCCACTGGTTTCTCATCAAATGCATGCGTTATTTTTTCAACACTGCTGTTTATTTTCTGGATCGTGCCGCTGCGCCGAGCTACTTTATCCATTAGAACTCCGGCCTTCTCAAAAGCAGCTGTGCCGCTCATCTTAACAAATAACAGACAGCAAACGATGATACTAATTATGATTATTAATAGTTTTCTGTATTTCACTGAACCTCTTCTCCCACGAATTGAGCGATGCAAAATTAACCCTATCATCGACCATGGTTTTAATATTATTTTTTAGACATTTTTCTATCTTCGTCAAAAAATCTTCACGATCTTTCGCTATTTCAATAACGTTTTCGTATTTTACAGCCTCCGGAATAGCTATAGAAACCACGGGTTTGCCCGCAGACAAATATTCCAGTATTTTCAATGGGTGCGAATTCATAGTAAGCTCGTTTAAATTAAATGGCAGCATTGCCACATCGAAGAAACGGCTATATTTATACAGCTCCTCGTATGGCTTCACCGGTAAATAGTGTATATTTTTTGCTTTCGGAGGAGCATCTTTAAGTACGTCTATTTTCCCCACAAAAACAAATGACCAATCAGGTTTTTTATCGGCAATGAATTTCACAAGATCATAGTCAATCCAATCGGATGATATTAGTCCGTAGAAACCTATGATCGGCCCGGTTATATCGGATATGTCTTTTGGTTTATCGACCGTTTGCTCTGTAATCGCCTTATTGAATAGCTCAAAATCAACACCGTGAGGCGAGTAAAATGCGTTCTTATTTAAAGCGAGTTTCTTCTCGTATAGTGTCTTTGATACAGCAAATACCGCATCCGCTTTTTTTGTCAGCGCCTCATCCAGCTTACTTATTACACCCGAGGGGACTCCTTTAAAAGCGCTCATTTCATCTACGCAGTAATATATAAGTTTACGCTTGGGGATCTTATTCACCACTCCCAGTGAATTCGGAAGGAACGTCCATATGTCTGGACGCTTAACCCCAAATTTCGCCATTATGCATTTAATTTGCAGGGTTATTATGAAATTATTTAAAAACCTGACACCGCCAATCCCCTGAAAAGGTATAGCTATGGGCGTATAAACAAAAAGATTTTCCCCCACCTTTGTAACACCTCTAAAAAATCCTGCCAGTTTTTTAAAAATTCGTTTTGTATCGCTCGCTGAAACTGAAGGTGTCCTCAATCCGATTGAGTTTATAAAAAATACCCTGTTGTCTCTCGCCAGCCTCGTAGCCAGATGATACTTGCTGGTTTTAAGTCCGCTATTCCAGTCATCTGAAGAGAAAAACAAAACGTCTTGTTTTGATATAATTTTATTAAATAACCCCGCAACATCTTTGGACGTCTTTTCCCAATCTAAACTCGAAATGGTGGCAGCAATAGCATTCCGGTTCCATTGCTTTTTCAGTAATTCGTCTATTTTTTGCGCGATAAAGTGCGGCTCATATGAATCGATCAAAGCGCCTGCGCCGCTCGTCACTATCTCAGACAACCCCCACTTATCCATGCTCAATACCGGCGTTCCGCACGCAAGTGATTCCAGAACTACATTAGGCCGTCCCTCGCGTAAACTTGTAAGACAGAAAAGATCCGCCGCAGAATACCATTTATAAAGTTCACTATGCGTTTTTTCTCCGACAAGATTAACTCTGTTTTCCAGATGCAGTTTTTTAATAAGGCCAGTCAGCTTATCCCGCCACTCACCCTCGCCTATAACATAAAGCACGGCGTCCTTCTCCCTTAATAAATTTAATGCATCTATTAAATAGTGAAATCCTTTTCTCTCAATCAAAAGCCCCAGCGATAATATTATCTTTTTATCTGTAGGAAGGCCCAGCAACGCCCTGGCCTGCTCTCTCGGAATAGGAAATAATTTTTTCGTATCCACACCGTTTGGAATAACCGATATTTTATCTTCATCTATCCCAAGACCAAGCATTATTTGCTTAAGGTATGAACTCACCGAAACAATGTGTGCAGCGTTTTTAAGAACATATCTGACAAGAGGTCGTATCATCCTGAACTTGGTATACCAATTTATATCTGTCCCTCTAGCCGTAACCATCACTTTCGTTCCGAGACATTTGCCGGTCATAACCGCGGCAAGACCGTCCGGATATACAAAATGAGCATCTATAAGATCGAAATTGAAATCCTTTTTAATTTTTTTTACGAAATTGATTGTGCTTATAAACATAAAAACCCCGTAAAGAGATCTGAATATTTTGGGCGTTATAAAATAACGCGGATGATAAACTTTCAGTCCATCAATTACTTCCTCCGCAGGAACCTGACTAAACGCATACCATTTCTTACTTATATTTATATGCGGAAAATATGGCACCGGCGCCACGACCCTTATATCGCAGAGTTTTGCCAGCTGCAAAATCCTCGCCTTAACAAAAACACCATGGTTCGGCATCTTGCTATTTGGAAATAAAGTTGTGTATACAAGTACTTTCATTTCTTCACCAGCTCCGTATATAGTTCTGCGTATTTTTCCGACATGACATTAAGGCCAAACTTCTCTTCCATGCGCCTTCTTCCGCCCTTACCCATTTCATCCCGCATCTTCTCATCACTTAAGATCTTTATCACGGCGTCAGCGATCGCCATAGGGTCTCTTGGAGGCACTAAAAGTCCAGTCTCTCCGTCTTTCAGCATCTTGCGTATATCGCCCACGTCAGTCGCCACGACCGGCAATTCCACAGCCATAGCTTCAAGTATCGTAAGCGGCATCCCCTCGCGATAAGACGACATAACGAACAAATCGAAAGTATTTAGAAATGATGGGATGTCGCTCTGAGCGCCTGCAAAAATTACATCTTTCTCAATACCAAGCTCTCTCGACAGGTTCATCAACTCTTCTTTTAAGCTGCCATCACCAACTACGACAAGTTTTACCTGCTTAATTCGCTTATCCACTTCGGCAAAAGCGCGGAATAAAGTCGCATGATCTTTTTCCGGAGACAAGCGTGCCACGCTTCCTATGACAAATTCGTTTTTTATGCCTAAACGAGAACGCATCTCAGATCTTTTGGCCTGATTTTTTGCATTTACCCTCTCGTCCACACCGTTCTCGATCGTTACGATCTTAGCCGGATCTATTTTATATAGCTGCATTAAATAATCACGTGTATTTTGCGATACCGCCACCGCCTTAGATGCGAATCGAGATAGGACTTGCAATGCAAACCCCATGCGCTTGCTTTTACCCATAGAGCCATGCTGTGTGAGCACGATATTTTTCACACCGGCCAATCTTGCCCCTATAGTGCCGTAAAAAAATGGGGTGACGTTGTGAAAATGTATGATTTCAGGAGAAAATTCTTTTATGATATTCCTAAATCGGATCGGGAGCGTAAAATCAATGCCTTTTCTCCGCTCCAAACATCTGACTTTAACCTCGCTGTTTAATTGCTCCTGAAGCTTACCCATCCTATCCAGCACGCATACCGAAAATTCAAATCTGTCGCCCTGAAGCGAATTGATGAGATTTACAGCCACCTTCTCCGCTCCGCCAAATTCAAGGCTCAACATAACATGCATTACTTTGATTTTCCGGCTATTATCCATTTGCCAGCTCCGCTTCACTTATGGCTTTTGAATAAATATTCTTGGCGGCCATAATAAGAGCAAAAATTATATATATGTAGCTATAGTAAGCTCCCGGTAAGAAAAAACCTGCCCCGCAAAAACCAATAAGGCTTATACCAAAAGAATTCGGAATAGTCAAATCCAGCCGCCGCTCCGGAGACAGCCTTTTATTCTTTCTATTTATCAAATACAAACTTATAAATGAACTGATAATAACTAGTATAAATAAACCGCCACCCACAAATCCGGTTTCACAAAATATCTGCAGGAACATGTTGTGGATACTTCGACGTTCACCGGCATATTTTAAATACTCCTCCGGAACATAATTGATAAAAGTATCGTTAAAGTTTCCGGCACCCACGCCAAAAACAGGATTCTTTTTTATCATCTCTATGCTTGCCGTCCACGTTGTTATCCTCTGCATAGCGGAGTTGTCCTGCTCGAACTCCTTTACCGTATCTACACGATCTATATACTTTTGACCTATATGCGGCAGTAAAAGCGCCAGAGAGACAAGCCCTATCGCAATTATATGCATCTTCTTTTTTGAACTTAAGAAAATAAAAAACAAAACTATGATCAGTGCCAGCAATCCACCACGAGAATATGTCAGGATGACTCCGCCTGCAAGTGCTACAGTCATTAGAAGAAATGCGTATTTTTTAAACTTTTCTACAACGGTTTCGTAGAATGCGAATGCTATGGGTATAACCGCTACAATAGATTCCGCAAAGAAATTCCTATCAACATAATAAACGCTGGGCACCGCTATCTCAAGCCACTCTGTTTTATATCTGTAATAAGCATATAATACTAGGAGGAGGGTAAGGATCATAACCAAAAAGGAAATTTGCTTTATATCAGCTTCTGTCTTAATGATATTCACGATCAGAAACACAAGAATTAACATTCGTATATATTCATCAAATACATAGATCGCGTTCTGCAATCCAGGGATCATATATCTTGAGAAAAATATTACTAGCGCAAGTACCGCCAAAATCACGATCTCCCTAGGAACACAGACTTTTCCACCGCTTGGAACGATATATGCAAGCCATGACAAAAGCACCACCCATCCCATGATTAACGGAATATGCCATTCCTGATATATTTGAGGAAGATACTCAAGAAGATACCCATCCCGCCAAAACAATAAGAAGAGAAAATAAAACAACCCTATCTTCGGCTTCCTAAAACTGCCAAAAATAGCAAATACCGTAATTAGTCCGAATAAGAGAATTCTCATAAAAACGACGCCTTTAGCGCCTCGAACATAGAAAGCGCAGCCTGTTTATAGTTTTTATTATAGAAAAACGTATCTGTCATTCTAAATGCAAGGTCCTGCAACTTTTTCTTAGTAAGAGCATCGCGGTCACCGGTGTAATTTTTAAGCGATTTAAAGAATGCTGCAAGCTCTCTGTCGCGTGAAATATTCAGGTCAAGGCGTGAATGGCTTTTTGGGATCAACCTGTATTCAACCAAAGCTTCGCCCACATACCCGCACCTGTATTTTTGAGAAAGCCTGAGCCAGAGATCATAATCTTCGCTTATATTGCTGCTCTCATCAAATAGGCCTGCGCTTAACAGAGATTCCTTTTTGACCAAAACAGATGACGTGCAGATAAAATTTCTCATCAAAAGGTTTTCAAAGACCCATCCCTCATGATTTTTTTGAGTTTTGGACGGCTCGACAGAACCATCCGGATTTAGTTTAACCCTGGACGTGTGCACAAGACCGAGCTCCGGATCTTCGGTAAATTTCTTCATCTGCTTAGCGATCTTTTCCGGAAACCACATATCATCACTGTCAAGGAACGCTATGAACTCACCCTTCGCTTCCCCTATCCCTTTATTTCTCGCAGCGGCAGGTCCTGAATTCTTTTGAGAAAAATACCTTATTTTATTCTGATTATTTTTCGCATACGCATCGAGCACACTAATCGTATCATCAGACGAACCGTCATCGACTACGACTACCTCGATCTCAGGATATGTCTGACACAATACTGAGTCTATGGCCTCAGCGATAAACTGTGATGAATTATAAGTAGGTATCACAACGCTTACTAAAGACATTTTTTCAGCCCTCTCGCCGTATCAAGTATTGAAAGCGGCAAAAAACTCGCTATGACGTAAAGGAATGATTTGACGCAATTTTTCGGGTATCTCATAGCCTTCAGAAAATTCTCCCTTGCCATCCCCATATCTTTTTCAGACCAATAATAGTATCCCATATCGAAAAATCTTTTATTTAATTCACTTACTACCACTCTCTTTGTGCATGCATTACCGCTCTCCAGCAGCTCATTAAAAAGTTTTATTCCCGATGATATATATAAAAATTTATCGCCCGTAATATTCCCGCCATGCCTTCTTCTCATGACAAGCGGTTCATCCAGGAAGCCTATGCTATTAGCCCGGGCAATACCAAGCCACATCTTATAATCCTCACAAACTTTGTAGTTCTCGTCAAAATAACCTACTTTTCGGAATACATCTTTTTTAACAATAACTGTAGGTGTAAAAATAAAATTCTCTTTTAAGAGATCTTCGTAAACCCTGCCTGACCCCACATAGCCATACCTCTTCTCTTTAAGATAAGACTTATAAATAAGCACGCCATCTTTACTATGGCTCATGTCGGAGTAGACCATAACACAGGACGGATCGTTAAAAAGTCTCATCTGCTTTTCCGTCTTGTCGGAAGACCACATATCATCACTATCAAGAAAAGCAATATAATCACCCTTGGCGATCTTGAGGCCTGCGTTCCTGGCTGCCGCCGGCCCTTTGTTCTTCTGCGAAACGCAGACAACGGGATATTTTTTAATAATATCAGCCGTATTGTCCGTAGAACCATCATCAACCACTATGGTTTCAAAAACAGGATACGTCTGCGCAGAAACAGAATCGAGCGCTTCCGCCAGATACTTTGCTGAATTATATGCCGGGATTATAACGCTAATTTTTTCCATCTGACCATATCCTGACAAGTTTATCCACTTCGTATTTTAAGTTAAATTCTTTTTCTATCTTACTTCTACCATTTTTACCGAACTGCATGCTTTTGGAATCATTTTCAATCAGCTCTTTCAAATAACGCGCCAGGCTCTCATCGTCACCGGGTTTTATCAATAACCCGTTAACTCCATCATCGACAAGTTCAGGTATCCCATATATTTTTGTAGAAACGACCGGAACACCCGAGGCCATAGCTTCCATAGTCGTAACGCCCATAGTTTCATGTTCGGACGGCAATACATATACGGCCGTACTACGATAAAGCTCCCTCACCTCTTCCAGGCGTTTCGTCCCGACTAGATGGATACGATCGCTGAGCCCCAGACCGACGATCAGACTCTCAAGCTTCTTACGTTCTTCTCCATCACCCACTATAACACATTTAAAATCGCTCATTCCCCTACTCAGCCGTCCGCAAGCTTTCACCAGAGTATCCAGTCGTTTCACGGGATGAAGACGGGCAACGGAAAGAATTATTTTTTCTGATTTTACATTACGCTGTATGGCAGCAAAAAAATCGAGATCCACTCCGCAATGCACTACCGCGATTTTTTCAGCAGGTATACAAAATTTTTCGACTAAATATTTTTTATTGTATTCGGAAATAGTAATAACTTTCATGGCAGCGTCAGCCCTGTCGGCCATATCAGCAGGCGGCGCCTCATAAAGATCGTACCAACCATGGATGGTGAAAGCAAAAGGCCTATTGGTTAGCTTTGAAATAAACATTGCATAACACGATGCCATCGAAGCAAAGTGAGAGTGTATGTGCGAGAAATCATACTTTAAGGCCATATCGGCATATAAACATGAAACATTAAAAAACCAGAACAATCCTTTGTCTCTTCGCTTCATCGCAAACATAGCGGTCTTTAAATAAATTAAAGGCTTGCGGGCCAGCATTCTGGCATGAGAAAAGATCAGATCTCTGGCATTAATACCATGCGCATCCGGCAAGTAAATCACTTTCGCCTTCAAGTTTTCTATAAGTTTGTGAGGGGTTGAATCCTCTTTTTTTCTAGCGAATATTGTGATTTCAAAACCTTTTCTCTCCAGCTCCAGCATTTCATTCAATATAAACGTTTCAGATATAGCGGGGAAAATGTCGAGAACATATAGGACCTTTTTGGCATCGTGACGCAGGACAGAATAAGCCTGATTAAGCATGCGCCCTACAACCTTCCAGTCATATTTCTCTTCGGCCAATTTCCTGCCGCCCCGTTCCAGCTTCCGGCGCTCAATATCATTCTCCAGCAATCTCACAACAGCATCAGCGAATTTTTGGGGTTCATCAGCCAGGATAATGCTCTCCCCGTTCACAGCTTCTATCCCCTCAGCACCCATGGATGTGGACACTATTGCCTTACCCATAGACAAAGCCTCGAGTATCTTTAAGCGCGTGCCTCCGCCCATACGAAGCGGCACTATCGACACAGCGCTTTTCTCCATCCAGTCGCGGACATCTTTAACGTATCCTGTCAGGATCGTTCCATTGCCCTGGATTGATTCAACCTCTTTATTGCCTTTAAAATTGCCTATGATATAAAATTTCACATCGGGCATTCTTTGCTTAATATTAGGATATATATATTTATTAAAATATAACAAGCCATCGACATTTGGAGGCCAATTGCTTCCCAAAAAGAACATAGAGTGCGGTTCGACAGAGCTACCCCTGTTTTTAAAAACATCGGTGTCAACACCATTTGGTATAGTAATAAATCTGCCCTTAGGCGCCATCGACCGCCCTATCTTCGCATCTTCATCAGAGCAGGTAAGGCAAACATCAAAAGTCCGGAATACTTTTGCCTCATAACGGATCATCTTGCGCCATTCCAGATACGAATATAGCCTCCAGCGCCACCCTTTGGCATGTTCATAGTTGCGTCTTTCCATAAGCGCATTTACATTATGAAGATCTATGACCACAGGAATATGAGGATATTTCTTTTTGATGCCAAAAAGCCTATACGCTATATAAGAATCCTCGACCTGTATAAGATCGTATTCTTCTATCGGTATGCTACTCAATGCACGTTCAAAAGACAGATCGTGCCTTCTCACACCCTGAACCATGTGGGGTTCTTCAAAAAGAACATGCTTTAATTCACTTAACCGCTCTCTGTTTTTATGACCAAAAATATCTAAAACTGATTTTTTGCATGCGGGTTTTTCGGCAAACTCATAAAAAATAATTCGTTCGCAGATATCCTTTACAACATCCGTATCGATAGAAACACCCGGCCATTTGGTAGTCAGCAATGTTATCTTATGCTCTTTGGCGAGCTCGCGGACAAGATGATACACCCTCGTAGACGCACCGCCAGGTATCCGCGGATCCGGAAAGAAGTCAGAAATTAACAGAATTTTCATATTTTTACCTGCACCTTATTGCCATACCGTCGGAATACGAAATCTTTGATACCCGATATCCTTGCTTTAAAAATAGGACTGTTGCGATTCTTTTTAATCCTTAATATATCCCAATAAATATTTTTAATAAATGAAAAGTTATTTTTTTCGAATGAGGACGGAAGCAGCTCTTTTAAAGCGCTACGATATACTGCCCATCTTTTCCTTAACGATAAATTTCTTTTTGCCCACAATAATTTGTTTCGTGTATTGAAATATATTTTTTGAGGGGATGATTCGCCTTTGAAAGAAACAGCTATCTTATGCCACACTTTTGCAGTTGGCACAAATAAACATTTCAATCCGGCTCTCTTAGCGCGCTCACAAAAATCAGTTTCTTCCCAGCATAAGAAAAAAGACTCATCAAACAAACCTATCTTTTTAATAAGGCTTGCACGTATAAACATCGCGCATCCACACACATAGTCTGTCTCATGCACATCGTTAACCTCAGGGCATGCATCGGTTTTTCCATCATCAATAGAATTAAAATCGGATATATCTTCGTTCCATTTTGCGCGGCCAAACCAAATACACGCAGGATCATTATAGTAGTATATTTTAGCGCCAAATATCCCGGCAGTTTTATGCTTTTCAGAACTTTTTATGAATTCATTAATTATGCAAGAATCTATGACGGTATCATTATTAAGAATGAGCACATAGTCAGCTCCATGATCCATAGCATATTTAATTCCCGCATTATTACCACCAGCGTAACCTAGATTAACCCCTAAAGATAAAACAGTTACGCGTGGACATGTTTTTTTTATAAGGTCCCGCGATCCATCTACAGACCCATTATCGACAACTATAATATCGTAATTCGGGTAGCTTAAGCCCTCTACCGAATTCAAACATTCAATAGTATCTTCAGCTCCATTCCAATTAAGAATTATAATAGAAACTTTAGGATTAGCGGGTTCTGGAGAAGATTGCTTACAACTTATATCTAATACGCTATTTTTCATCGTATATTGGTGCTGACAATTTCTTTGTTATTTTTTAAATAATACTTATCGACAAAATTCTGCACAGTACCATAAAAAACATCTATTTTTTTTGCAATTTCATCATCGCTCCATTCCCACCATGCAATAGCAAGTAGTTTCTCAATAATATCCTCGGAAAATCGATAACCAACTATTTTCCCTGGCACCCCTGCCACAATAGCATATGGTGGCACATCGCATCTTACTACAGCCCCCGCACCAATCACGGCCCCATTGCTAATGGTAACACCGGAAAGAATTATTGCCCTACTCCCTATCCATACATCATTTCCAATAATAACCGGCCCATTAGATATATCGTCGGGATTCGGGTTTGCGCCCATAAGCTTTGCTTTAAATGGATAAGTGCTGACTTTAACACGATGCCCGTGCTCTCCTCCGGCAAAAATAAGTACATCTTCAGCGATAGAGCAAAATTTTCCTATCTCCACTCTTCTATCGCTTGTAAGCAAAATGGCTCGCGATCTATCACCAACGTAAGTCCACCGCCCTACTTTAACATTATCACCCAATGCTTTAACGCTGCGCATCGCCTCCATGTCGCCGGGGTTAATGTTTTTAATGGTGCTCCCTTTGTTTAACCAAGCGTTAGCTCGCCTGCACCCGGAGATTATTTTACAGCTGATTCTGTATAACATTTTTTTCATGCAATCTCCATTCATGTTTTAAAAATATTATACCCTGTTCATCCCTGCTACCATCTATAGAAAAAATATACTTTTTATCATGAAAATCATACGCTGCCAAACCACCCTTGGTAAATATTCCGGCTGAAACAAAATAATCTCCAGCTAATAAATTTATCGGGCTATACTCAAGCTCAACCATCCCTCTGCCCGAAATTTCATCAACTACATATTCGTCGATATGTGTATTTGGTCCATACACATACACACCGTCCGACCTTGTTATGGCTATACCAAAAACAGGATTTTTTATCGTTCGCTTAGCATTAAATTCCATCCTGACTACCACTGTTTCTCCAGTTGCAAACTCTTGCCTGCTATGTCCGGATTTATCAAAAAAAAGCACATTTTCTATTTCCACAGGCTTATCTGTGTTAATAGACATAGCGTTATCATCATTAAAACTCTTGGGCTTGCCCCTTTTACTATTGATAGCCTCTTTGTATTCAAAAATGGCTTTTTTTGTATCACCGGCAAAATGAATCTGTCCGCTGCACAAAACAATCGTTTTCTTGCAGATGCCAGACACTGCACTTAGGTCGTGCGATATGAATATGATCGTTACACCTTTATCAACAAGATTGCGAACTTTCTCAATGCATTTAGACTGAAAAGTCATATCGCCTACCGCAAGAACTTCGTCGATTAACAGAATCTCCGGATCCATATGGGCAGCTACCGCAAAACCAAGCCTCACATGCATACCCGAAGAATATCTCTTTACTGGCGTATCAATGAAATCTCCCAGTTCAGAGAAGGCCACAATTGAATCAAATTTCTTATCTATATCCTTCTTTTTCATGCCGATAATAGCACCAGACAGATAAACGTTTTCTCTGCCCGTAAGATCAGGGTGAAACCCTGCGCCCGCTTCAAGAAGCGCGCTCAGCTTTCCATTTATTTTAAGCTCGCCCATAGTAGGCTTCAATATTCTGCTCAGCATTTTCAGTATGGTGCTTTTTCCTGCTCCGTTAGGACCGATAATGCCTAATGTTTCGCCTTTTTTCAGCTCAAAACTTACATCTTTCACGGCCCAGAACTCTTTACCGTGAAGCTCCGCGTCTTTTTTTCCGAACATCCCTTTTATCAGGCTCGGTATAAAATCACGGAGAGAGTCAAACTGCTCACCTTTTTTAAATTTCTTCGAAACGTTTTTAAATTCTATCGCGTTCATTGAATGTCCTTTAGATTATATGTTTTCGGCGAATGCCGGTTCGGTCTTATGGAATATCCACCAGGCAAGAAAAAAACCGCCCACAGACCATACGGCGGCATATAAAATCCACGCCGGATCCGGAGCCTGATGTAAAATCACTACATCATTTATGCCTTCCAGGATTGCTCCCATAGGATTTAATAATAGGAGGGTTTTCCATTTCCCAAACATACTTGCACTGTAAAAAACCGGGGTAAAAAATATTCCGAACGTCAGGATCACATCGACTATATATTTTACATCCCTGAAGAAGAGGTTGCTGCTCGCCAGGACCAAACTCAATCCTGTGGTAAACAGGACGAGAAATAATAATAAAACAGGAAGCCAAAGAATGTAGATGCTTGCGCCTACACCGGCAAAAAACAGGATCACCGCAAGCACAATTCCAGCTATGGCAAAATCATAAAGCTGAGAAATTACCGCCGAGAATGGAAACATTTCCCTTGGAAAGTATATCTTGGTAACCAGGTTCATGTTGCCGACCAGGCTGTTAACAGCCATCTTCAGCGTTCCTACAAAGAATGCCCATGGCAGCGACTTTACAGCTACGGAAGCTATCTGCGTAAACTGAAGAGGCTTACCCGAAATTACGGACATAGCCTGCTGCACCACAACGCCCGATAAGACTATAAGCGCCGGCATAAATAATGCCCACATAAATCCCATTATAGTCTGCTTATATCGTATTGTTATATTGCGCCAGCTCAGAGCCATCAAAAGCTCGCGATACTGGATAAGTTCTTTGATCATTTCACCCATTACTCGATCTCCCTATATTATTCTTGATAGCAACCTGTGCTTTTTTAATATATAAATTATTCTTAAATCGATTCTTGCCGATAAAATGCAAAAATGAACTGTTGTCATAATTAACGTTAAGATGAGGATAATAACTGGCATACTTAGAATACGGCAGCACTTCAGCATGCTGCGAATTCGCCACAATATAATTAGACGTTACTTGTTCGCTCCCCCACTCAGTCCATTTACTGCCCAGAATATCGTCCATTTGCTGCGAGAAGCTTTCAACATCATTCCATGAGAACGAACCCTTAGCAAAACCGGCAAAACCGGAACATCCTCGGGCATACATAAGACGTTCATTGTTCTTCAGCTTATCAAAATTCTTCTCAGACATCACCTGAACATGCAAACCGTCCTCCGCCTTCATTCTTTCGGATATTTTCCGTATAGGCTGAAAACTTTGTCCGACTTCCGTGCCCAGCGTAAAACTGCGGTTATTTTCCAGACACTCAGCTACTTCCGACACGTCGGAAGTAGTAATAGTGTCAGAATCGATCTGCACCACGTAATATTGCTTCGCATACTCGCTTATAAGAAAAAGCCTCTCCCACGTTCCACCCTTTGGACACCTTCCAGTATTCACATCAGCGAGATCGTGAACGACTAAAGAAGAAAAATGATATTTCAGCAGGGCTATGTCCCTATCCGTAATCGTTCCATCGTTCAGAACAACTATCTCCCCCGCATTTATATACTTATAAATAGATTTAACAGCGATAAGATACATCAGCACATCCCGATGCGCTACCATGCTCAGGATAATTGCCCCGGATTTCTTTGTTTGTATCGGCGGCGTCGATAAAATACCTCTGCAGCTGTAGTCAAACCACTTCCTATTTAAGGACTCTCTCGTCTTATATAACATTTTTAATATTATCTACGGGCCGTAGCTTCCATTTTCATAGAAAACCAGTCAACCGTCTTTCGCAGGCCTTCTTCAAAATTTATTTTAGGTTCGTAGCCTAGTTTCGCTTTTATCTTCGATATGTCTGCAAGCGTGCGCGGCACATCGCCCTGACGGCTGGGTTCAAAAACCGGCTTTATCGATTTTCCGGTTATTTTGTTAAGTATCTCGACCAGCTCAAGTATGGAATTATCCGTTCCGCAAGCCACGTTAAATACTTCACATTTTATGCCCGGCGTTGTCGCGGACAGTATGTTCGCGTTGACTACGTTATCTATGTAAGTGAAGTCGCGGGATTGCTTACCGGTCCCATGTATCGGCGGTTTGCGGTCATCCAATATGCAATCTATGAATTTTGGTATAACTACCGCATATTCATCATCGAGCGATTGTCTCGGTCCGAAGACATTAAAATAACGAAGGTTCACAGTCTCCAGTCCGTAATTTTCGCTGAAAACCCTGCTGTAATATTCTGCGGCCAATTTGGTCAATGCGTATGGCGATATTAAAAGAGATGCGTCAGTTTCTACCTGCGGAAATGTAACAGCATTTCCATAGATCGAACTGGATGAAGCAAGGACCACCCTTTTAATTCCGGATTTCAGCGCTGCCTGTAGAACATTCACTGTTCCGTCTATGTTTACAGCATTATACTCATGAGGCATGTTCATCGATTTTGGAACGCTTCGAAGAGCAGCCTGATGCAGGACATAATTCATGCCGCTGCAAGCCTTTAAACATGTGTCGTAATCACAGATATCGCCTTTTATTAATTCAAAGCGGTCTGGACCTAACGTGCTGGTAAAATAAAGATTCGTTTCTTTACCGCTCGAAAAGTTATCAAGCACCCGGACAAAATGACCTTCTTTAAGCAAGCGCTCCGTTATATGTGAACCGATAAAACCAGCGCCGCCTGTGATCAAAAATTTCATTGCTATACCCCCACTGTTTCTTGGACTTTAGTCTCTGTTTGATAATACGCTTTGTAACCGTCGTATTCATTTACATATCTGTAAAGATAATGCGGCAAATGATATTCGACGTTAGTTATTATGAAGCCCAGCAGCTTCGCATGAGCCTGCTGTAGGCGGTTTTCTACAGTTCTAACCATATCGCGCTGCGTCCTGCCAGCCTGCACGACCATTATAACTCCGTCGGCCATTGCGCCAAGTATGCATGGATCGGTAAGAGGCATAACGGGCGGTGAATCGATAAATATATAATCAAACCTCGCCTTTACAGACGCCAGGAAGGTTGACATTTTTTTTGACGCTAATAGCTCAGCAGGATTTTTAGGCACCTTGCCTGAAGGTATCACCGTAAAATTCGGTATGTTGGGACTGACAAATGTGGCTTCTACTTCAACCTCACCGGTCAATATCTCAGACAATCCGGGTTTATTGTTCAGACCCAGATACTTAGCGACCTTACCTTTACGCATATCGGCGTCTATAAGAAGGATAGACTTGCCGTTAAGATCGTGCGCCATAGTAAGCGCAAGATTCACAGATGTTACGGTCTTGCCTTCTCCATTAAGAGAGCTCGTCATAAGAAAAGTCTTATAATCCCCTTTTAGCTTCAGAGATTGCAGATTTGTCCGTATTATTTTATATTGTTCGCCGACAGGAGATGCGGAATCGTGGAAAGCAACGATATGCGGCTCGATCTTTGTATTTTCGACCCGCTTTACGACATATTGCACTTCCGCTTTTTTCTGTATTCGCGAAACTCGTTCATCAGCTACTTTTTTTAATGCTTCAGTAATTCGTCCCATATTGGGGCCCCCTTAGGTTCGTCATGCACTTCATGTACTGTGTCTTGCGTATATGCGAGAACAGATTCTTTTATAGCTTCCAGAACTATTGCGCCATCTATCTGCCTGGCTTCATGCACCAGACCGCTTATAAGCGCATTGTGGCAGATGAGGTTTATAAGACGCGGCACGCCTTTCGAATAAACATAAACCTCGTCTATAGCATCTTCGGTAAATATATTTGCAAATTCATTTCCTGCCTTTTTCAGGCGGTGTTTTATATAATCCTTAGTCTCAACATGCGTAAGAGGATCCAGATGATAATGAAAAACTACCCTTTGCCTGAATTGTTCCAATTTAGGCATAGCCAGTTTCTTTCTCAGCTCAGGCTGACCCATCAGGACTATCTGGATCAATTTCTCTCTTTCAGTTTCGAGGTTGGAAAGCATCCTTATTTCTTCTATTACAGACGGAGTGAGATTCTGCGCTTCGTCTATTATCAGCACTACGTTTGTGTCGTTCGACGCTTGCTTAATAAGATACTTATTAAGCGCCGAGATAAGATGCGTCTTTGACGTCGAGCTATACTCTATACCCAGATCTTCCAATATAGTAGTAAGAAGCTCTTTCTTGCCAAGGTGTGTATTCAGGACCAAAGCCACTTTTGTTGTAGGATCAAGCTTGTTCAGCAGAGTCCTGCATACTGTGGTCTTTCCCGAGCCTATCTCACCAGTGATCACAACGAACCCATTCCTCTCGCTTATGGCCAACAGAAGGCAATTTAACGCCTCCTCATGCTTAGCGCTCGCGAAAAAGAATTTGGAGTCGGGCGTCAGGTTAAACGGCTTATCATTAAATCCGTAATATTTTTCGTACATTTGTCGCCTCTATCCTTCGGCTTTACTCAGGATTAACCCTGAGTTTGTCAAAGGGTTAATTTCCTAAGAAAACGTTAAATATCACCACAACAAGAAGAACAACGCCGGTAACCGCCGACACGATCGTAAATTTGGCATTTCTCATCTTCTGAATATTCAGGTCTTCCAGCGTAATTATCTTCGACACAGCACCGAAAACAGGAAGATCCAAAAACGCCTTGGCTTCGTCTATGCCAAGGAACGAGTGGTCAAAAAGCTCCGCAAGAAATACAAAACCCACACCCACCACAGCTCCAATAAAGATACCTGTTAACAGTACCATCATTTTATTAGGCTTTGCCGGCTTCAGCGGTAATCTCGCAGGATCCAGTATCGTGTAGCGCGTTCCCTCTCTCGAGGCTTCGAGCCTTTGGGTTATTTTTGCCGTCTCAAGCCTGGACAAAAGCTCATTATAGATCTTCTGAGTAACACCCTCATCCCTGGCTGCAGACTTATCAAGTTTATCCAGAAGAAGAAGCTTATACAGCTTATCATTGGACACTCCTGCCAACTTAGACCTGTTCACCCCGGGAGTAGTATCTGTAGAATCTACAGTCTGATTTGCAAGCTCCTCTTTAAGCTTGGTTATCTGAGCCTTCACCGTAGCGCTATCCTGTCCCGGATCCGCTAACGCAGCTTCATCTACAGTATAATTACCCTGATCAAGCTCTTTCTGCGCAGACGCCATCTTCTTTTTAAGTTCTACAACCATCGGATGCTTTTCAGTGGAATCTACCATGAGTTTTTTAATCTGATCATTCATGCTGGCTATCTCTGCCTGCTTCAATTTCTTCTGAAATAATTCAACCTGGTCATTCATGAAATCGATAGCGCTTTCCGCCTCTTTACTCTGCTGTCTCACGTTCTCAGCAATAAAAATATCGGTTATAGTTTTAACTATCTTCTGCGCTTCAGCAGGATTTTTACCTTCATAAGATATGGTAACGAGATTCTGATGCCTCAAACTCACACCTATATTAGCTCTTAGTTTTTTAACTAAGGCTTCAAAATCAGGCTGGCTCTTTATGTCTTTATCCAGCTGCAGATTTTTTATCAGCTGCATCATTCTATCCCATCCCAAAATCTGCTCACGTAGCATATTTAGACGCTGAGCCACGCTCGTCGAAACCGCGATACCCTGCATCAGAGGATTTAAAACTTTGCCCTCTTCGACAAGTATCAGAGTGGATGACCTGTACATCTTGGGCAATATATTGCCCATCATTATTCCTCCGACCATTCCTATAAACACCGGGATGATTATCAGCCATTTACGCCTGAATAAAACTTTAAGATAATCTACCGGGTTCAATTGTTTCATCGATTTTTCTTCCATCTAATGTTCTCCTTAATAGTTAGAACTTACAGCGCCACTACGCTTGCACCAGCGGCAGCTGAACCGGCAGCGGAACTTACAGCATTAGTCACAGGACTTACAACGCGAATTATCTTGGATATTACAGTAGAAGGCACGTAAAGGACGTCGCCCGGTTTCATTTCTACATTCTGCCTTAGATCGCCCCCATACAACAGAGCATACGCATTTATATATTTATAGTTGCTTCGGCCCTTAGCGTCAGGTGTTACCAGACGGCATTTTCTCATAGCCGCCGAACCGGTTACCGGAAGACCGGCCTGCACCAATGCTTCGCGCACCGTAATACTGTTACCTTTCATATAAAATTTGCCGGGATTATTAACTTCCCCAACAACATAGAAAACTTTACTTAAATACGAAACTATTCTAACGTTAACGTCGGGCTCTATGATATATTCAGACAGCGTCGCTACCAATTTTTCCTGCAGTTGGGCTTTGGTAAGACCGGAAACAATCATATCCCCTATAAACTTATATTCTATTCTACCTTCCGAATTGACAGGATATTGCCCGCTAAACTCAGGATGCCTTCTCACCTCGACTTCAATAACATCATCAGGCCCGAGAGTATACTTCATCGCTTCCACAGGTGTAAACTCAGGCGCCTTTACAGCAGGCAATGTGTTAAGGTTGATATCCACCGTTGATTGCGTCTCATTAACGCTTTTTGCCTTGGCAGCAGGTGTCTGGGCATAGCTTGTGCCGCATAATATAGGTAAGGCCAAAAAAGCCGCCAGGATCACTGAAACCAGAGTCTCTTTAGTCATATTCATGATCACCTTATCTCCTTCATTGTATTCATATGTACTTTCGTAGAACTTCCTGATGTCTTCGACATCTTCCTTAAGATAAAACCTCCATCCGCGCCAATCGCGTCTTGAACGCTTTATCTTGCCGCCCTTTTCCCACCTCATGATGGTTCTCGGCGTTACGCCAACATATTTCGCAACTTCTGTGATTGTCAGTCGTCCATCCATTACAACATCCTCCTGGTATAGTGTTTGTTATTAGTTATTATAAAAACCATGTCTGTCTATGACATATATACACCATCTTGTATAAGCAATATCTGTGCCAGTTATTTTCAGCCTGACATGATCAACCTACACGCAAAAAGTGTATAATTTGATGCACAAAGTGTATACGTTAAGAATATAAAATAAAAAGTTGCCTTTTTGTTAATTTAATGCTAAATTGTTAAGACTTCTATAAAATACTATGAGACACAGATTTAATCACCAACATAGATTTCTCCAAAAAATGGTCCTCACCCCCCAGATGAGGCAATCCATAAACCTTTTGGGTATGTCTTCTAAAGACCTGTCTGAATATATTGAATCTATTCTGACCAAGAACCCATTCCTTCAAAAATTGATCGATGAAAAAAAATCCGAAAAATATAGAAAGTCTGCCGGCATCAAAGTTGACAGCGACATGGAAAGCTCTATTGGCGGCACCGCTCAACCTGAAAACCCCCGCTTCAACCTGATATCGCAGCTTAAAATATACGGACTTGAAAAAGATACCCTTAAGATAGCTGAATATCTGATATTCGAAATGGATGAAAATGGCTATATATCAGTAGAGTCAGAAACGGTCGCAGCGGACCTATCCGTTGATCCCGAAGATGTGGAAGAATGCGTATCGATCATCCAGAAGATGGAACCGGCGGGAATAGGCGCCAGAGACATACGAGAGTGCCTTATGCTCCAATTAGAGAGAATGGGTAAGGAAAACTCCCTGGAACACGCCATAGCGGCAGGCTTCCTTACTGATGTAGCCAGAAACGACGTTGATAAGATAGCAAATTCTTTGGGCGCAAGCACCGATAAGGTGCGTGAAGCCATATCATATATAAGGAAGCTCAATCCAAGGCCGGCCAGTACGATATTGAGTAAAACTTCCCAGGCCATAACCCCGGAATTGGTGGCAAAAGTAGGCAGATCCAGCGTATTGCTGGAACTTAACAGAGACTGCACTCCCCGTCTTAAAATTTACAATCCCTATGAGAACGAAATGAATATAGTTAAGGATGACGAAACAAGAAAATTTCTTAAAGAAAATATAGACCTCGCCAAAGGTTTACTCGATAATCTGAGACGGCGTGAAGACACGATATGCAAGGTCGCAAAATATATATTGGATTTCCAGAAAGATGCATTATGCAAAAAAGAACCTCCAAAAACGCTTACTTTAAATGACGTAGCCAAGGCTCTCAATTTTCATCCGTCCACAGTAAGCCGCGCGATATCAAACAAATACATACAACTAAACGATAAAGTCGTATCCATCAACAGTCTTTTAAGCCACGGAATAAAAAATGAAACCGGAGAATTTACTTCCAAAGCTTCAGTAAAAAACAGGATAGCAGAGTTCGTAAAGCACGAAGATCTTTCCAACCCATTAAAAGACTGCGAGATCGAGACGGCACTAAACAAGGAAGGCATTATTATAAAACGAAGAACTGTGGCGAAATACAGGCAGGCATTAAAAATACTTCCCGCCTCTTTAAGAAAAAAGGTCGGCTAAAACGGCTTCAATATCCCGACCTTCTCCAGACCAAGTAATACAGTAGAATAAATCAACATCGTTGCTACAAGAATAACTATTTCCTTCAAAACACCTCTACCGCTGGCAAATATACTCTTGCCGGCTATGACCATAAGCACCAACCCAAGAATATTGCTCAGCCAGTAGCATATAAGCACAATAAAGAGAAAATCTGTGTGGATAAAACGGAAAAGAAACGCGGCCGCTATGTATGAAATAGGGATATTTACGAAGGCGTCATTCCAGAAAGTAAGCGGAGAAAGAAGCCATCCGATAAAAAAGACGAGCCTGCCGATAAAATCTTTTTTTATCATGGGCTCGTCTTTTTTAAAAACCATAGACTATTACTGGTCTGCGATCGCCTTGTCGTTCTCTTCTACAAATCTTTTGATCTCTTCAATGTTTTCCAGCATCATCTTAGCCTTGCTTATACCAAAAGCAAACGGATACTTATCGTTCTCGTCTCTTTTTAATATGAGTACCGGCTTACCTTTAAATTCGCTTCTCTCTACCATGTTACCCTCCCTTATTTTTTTAACTTACTAGCATGCAGCATCTTCTTCTCATATATCCAGAAGATCCACGCGAATGCAAAAATTTCGACGATAGTAAATGATATCGACGCACCAATAATACCATATTTGGGAATAATAATAAAGTTTATTAGTAAACTTAAGACCGCGCTTGCCGCAGTTTGTATCATCACATCTTTCTCCATGCCGCACGCTATCAGGCCGGTAGAATAAGGCAGGTTGAACAAAACAAACACAAGTCCTACTATCATGATATTAAGCGGCACAACCGCCGGCAGATATTCATTTCCGACGGCAAGTATTACGATTTTTTCACACAGAAATATTGATGGCAGCAGCACAAAAACAGTAAAGAGCGCGGCAAATTTTACAAACTTATGCGTCGTTGTCTTAAAAAGCTCTGCGTCGTTACAGAAAGCATAAGAAAGCCTCGGCAAAACAGCGTTTGTCAGAAAGACCATGAATAAGATAAAAGCACCGATCACTCTGCGGGCAATAGTAAAATATCCGACCTCCTGTATCGGCCGGAATAATCCCAGTATAAAAATATCCAGGCCATTGTATACCTGGGCAAATATCGAAATAGACCATATGACCAGCGCGCTCGACAAATACGAGAACATCTTTTTCAGGTCTTCACCCTTCAGAAGCACCTTACAGCGCAATATTTTCAGATATATGACAAGCATTGGAACGGTAGCGATAAAATATACTAAGGGCGCCTTGAGAAGATCTGATGGACCCTTTACAAACAGCAGCGTCAGCACGACCTGCAAGAGAGAAGTTACGCCGAAAGAGATAAAAACCATGTGCATCTTCTCTACCCCCTGGAATGCCCATTCGGTAGCCAGAGCAAAAGTAAGCAGCATCATAGAAGACGCTATTATCGTTGCCTTAAGTATGAATGACTGTGTCGAAAGAATCGTAACGATCAGCAGAAGAAAAAATAGCAGGCTCGCCACAAGAAACCGGAACGATACTATTTCCGACGCATAATCGGAAACACGGCCTTTATTTTTGGCGACCTCCCTTATACCATAAGTCGACAAACCCATATCTACAAAATTTGCAAGAAAGAATGTTATGGTAAGAGCATAAGAGAAATATCCGAACGCGTCCGGTTCCAGCACCCTGGCCAGATATATAAAAAGGCCCGCACCAAAAAGGCTGCTCACGATATTCGCGGCAGCCAGCCATGTAAAATTCTTTGAAAGATTTTCCACTTATATTTTTACTTTTTTAGAAATCCTTTAAACATGTCTATGTAGTCCTTGGCTTTGTCGATGTCGCTTTTCTGTCCATCCCCGGCAGAACCGCTCTTCTGCAAGGCATCCGATATCTTATCTACCGCCATAGCGATAAGCGCTTCTTTGGACTTAGGCCCTAAAAAGAATTGAGGATTTTCCATATCCCCTTTTATTTTAAAATCAAACACTATCTCTCCGTAAGGTGAAGTAAAGTATTTCACAAGGTCAGGCACAGTGGTCTGCCAGAACTGAGCGTTCTCATAGCCCTGTTTTACAAAAAATCGCAGGTCGGACAATCTCAGCTCATCGGATGAGCCGATCATGCCATCGTCAAAATCAAAAATAAGAAGTCCGGAAAACCTGCCCTCTTTGAACACAAAAGGCGAGTATTTGTCATAATACGGTTCAAAAGTCGGTATCTGCACCCCGGTCACAGTAAACCTGTTAGACATAGTAAAGCGCGCAGCAGTGGGATCAAGACCCACCGACCAATTTACTATCTGCCCCGAGTCGCCGTTAACGCACCCCTCACCAACAGAATAAACTGCCAGGACTTTTGTGTAATATTCATCCAGCTTAAGCGTAAGATCTGTATTGATATTTTCAAATGTAATTATAACCGGGGTCGGCCGGACCAGCCTATCTACAAATATGAGTTTCGCATTTTTTATTATAAATTTTTCGGGCAGCGTAACCACCGAAGCCAAACCTTTATTTTCAGGCGGAGGAACTGCCGCCGATGAAACAGCCATATCTTTTTTACCCTGCGTGGCATCGCCAGCTGCGGCCGAAGGTTTCTTACTTAGCATAACCTGGGCTTCAGCAAGATTAAGACGTCCGTCTCCAAGCCTCTCAATATTCAGCACTGCATTGGTAAGCACCGGACTGGATATCATAATACCATCGGTAATATTTTTCCCGCGAAGTTTATAGCTGCAGGATATCTTTTCTATTTCTATAAGATATTCTTTTGAAAATTGGGGCGGGTTCAATATCTTGAAACCACTGAGGACGGCATCCCCTTTAGCAAAATCAAACTTTATAGTATCTATCTTAACGTAATCCGGCAGGTATTTCCTGATCAACGTTTCAGCGGTATATTGAAGAATCTGATATCTGTAAACAAAAACCGAGGCAATTATTAATGCGATAAGGATGGCCGTCACTAAAATAGTCTTCTTGATCATAGACTGCGTATCCTAATTTTTACTGATTTTCGCTGAATAAGTCCAGAAATCTGTCCTCGTATATTTTATAAAGATCCCACCTATCAAGCTCGCTTTTAAGCAATATGGCCTTGGCTTTATCGCCTGCGGCCTCATTAAAAAGCTTCTCGATCCTATCCATAACATACGGCGGCACTATTTTTTTATTCTGAGAAGTGTGGGGCTCCGGTTCTTTTGTCTCAATGGCCATGACGTCCTTCACCTTCTCTTCTATTATAGCCATCTTCTCATCCATATCTTTAATATGCTCATTCAGCTCGGCAAGACTTACTTTAAATCCGACAATTTTCTGCAAAATTTCTATTATCGCTAAAGAAGCCTTCGGGTTGGGCAGGCTTATAGCATATTGCGGCATAGTAGCCAAAAGACATGCAGCTTCCATATTCCTCTTGCCTGCGAATCCGAGGACGAGCCCATTTAATCCTGATATATGTCCGCTATCCATTGGATTCAGGCCAGACTTCATAAATGGCTCTTTCATATTCTTATGATTGACGGCAGAATAAACCAATGGCGTCTCTTTATGACTTACCGGAAGCGGGAACGCCGCGCCAGTATAGACCCTCTTCACGTTAAACTTCTCAGCCACGTCCAAAACTTTTTCCAGCAACAATATGCCTTCCTGTCCGGCCAGCTGGGCCTCGCCTTTAAATATTATGATATCCGGTTTTTTCGTGTAGAAAAATAAATTTTTCGGGGTCGGGCCAAACGCAGCGACTCCGCGCGTGACTGTAACGGAATCCATAACGGCTAGAGGGTCGACTTCAATTTCGGCAAACTTCACAGCGTTTAATTTCTTCTGCAGATAATCGACTACGCCAAGAGCTACGCTGCCCATTCCCGGCCAGCCGGCTATCATAACAGGAGTAACAAGGCCTATATCTTTATTGTATTTAATTTTATCCATAGTATTATAATATTATTATATACCAACCATCCTACAACTTCAACTTCACATATTATCGGTAAGAGCCCACAACCCTTTCCGATCTTCTCTCGCCCGACGTTCCAATTTCAGAAAATAATCGGCATATTTCACGTTTGGAGGAATAGTCATCACCTGGCCATAGCCTTCCTCAAGAATCTTCGCGTTCACGAATGTCCCGTCCTCAAGATAAAGATACGCAAGAAGCCTCCCGTATTTATCCGTCTTCCTGACATCCGACACTATCCTCACCGTTTTCCCTTCACACAACTGCTTTGTAAAGGCTGCGGATTTTTGCCCCATAGCCTGCACTTCTTTGATATCGCGGCGAGTTCTCCGGGAATCCCTGACCAGCTTATCGCTATAATGCAGTTCGGGAGTGTCCACACCTACCAGGCGGACCCGCCTGCCGTCGGAGAGCTTTAAAGTATCGCCATCAATTACGCGGGCAATAGAGGATTTTTCTTTTTGGGCCGGCGCTGCCTTGCCCGCAACATTCAGGAATTTCAGTCCGGAATACAGCAGAACTGCCACGGCCAGCACGGCTATCTGGATAAGTTTAAATTCTTTTTTCATCTTCATATTCATAATAACCAATCCCTCAGCTTAACTTAAAATTATGCTGGGCGAAACTGGAGCATAAAAAAAACCTCCGTCCGGATTTTCAGATGGAAGGAGGTTTTTATTGTGTTCTAGTAATATATTTCTTCTTCGGAAACCAGCTTACCGTTCGTATCGTAATGCTTCACGATCTTCTTCTTGCCGCCCTCAACCCCCACCTGCTCCTCCTGAACCTGGATATTCTGCTGAACCGGAGCCTGATACTGCTGAACCGGTTTCTTGCGGTAAACCCTTTTCGGCTGAGAAGGCTGAGTAAGAGCGTCGAGAAGAGCGCCGCCTACAACGTTTGTGCCCGCTCCTATCAAAGCGCCAGTCCCGGCATTTCCGCCTGATGCACCGGCAGCGATCGCGCCAGTGCCCGCACCGAGCAACCCCTGCTTCAGAACTTTCTGAGTAGAGGACTCCTGAGCCGGCTCTTCGTAATATTCTTCGCCCTGATCATCGTAATATTGCTGAGAAGATTGAGCTGAACGCCTGGACGAAGACGATGGCGTGGTAAGCATATCCAGAAGTGCGCCGCCTATAACGTTAGTGCCGGCGCCTATAAGAGCACCTTGACCGGCTTTACCACCGGTGGCACCTGCCGCTATCGCGCCCGTGCCAGCGCCGAGCAATCCCTGTTTTAATATATCGCGGGTGCTATCGTCCTGGCAATAGGCTTCGCCTGCAACAATAGTTAATATAACTAAAAATATGCCTGGATGTGTGAATTTGCGGATATCCATATTGCACCCCCTTTAATATTCTTTATAGTAACTAAATTATACCCTTAAATAATGAAAATTTAAATAAGAATTTCTTTCGGGAATACATTGCCGACGCCCAGTATGCAATTAGGGTCAAACGCTTTTTTTATCTTTATCATTTCGAGGATGCCTTTTTTACCGTATAGCTCCTCCAGATAGGCATGTTTAAGCTTGCCTATGCCATGTTCGGCAGATACAGTGCCTCCCAGCGCAACGCTTTTTCTGATAAATAACAAAGAGAGCTCTTTCGCCTTCACCTCTTCCTCGTCGGATCGGGGCAGGATATTAACATGCAGATGGTTTTCGCCTATATGCCCGAACATTACGGTCTGGAGATCCTCTTTTTTAAATGTTTCGATGTAAAAATGGAGCATTTCATTAAATTTATCGTAAGGAACGGCTATATCGGTGCTGAATTTTCTATATTTCCGCTGCCGCACAATATCGTTTACTGATTCCGGGATCGTATACCGTGACTGCGTAAAAAGCTCGGCATCTTTTTCATTCATAGCGACCCATGTAGTGTCTATTGAAGCATTGTGCCTGCTTATCATATCAACCCACACGCCAACAAGATCATCTCCATCCTTGCCGCTTGAATCTTGTTCAAAAAATATCGCAGCGGCTGCGCCTTCCGGAACATTTTTATTTTTTGCTGCTAAAAACCCGACAGCGCTATGATCAAAATATTCTACCGACAGCACATTGAGCCCTGGCGTTCTCTTTAACTCATCCGCAAAGCCCCACGAATCTTCTTCGCTTCTGAAAAATACAAAACAACTCAGGATAGAAGACGGCTTTTTGACCAGCCCCATTTCTACTTCAACAATAACCGACAGCGTCCCCTCCTGTCCGATAAAAAGGTCTATAAGGTCCATCCCGTCTTTGGCAAAATATCCGGATGAGCTTTTAACATTAGGTATTCTATAATCCGGGATGGGTATAGATATTTCACGGCCGCTGGAGAGTTTTATCTTTGGCGCGGCTTTCGTAATAAACGTCTGACCCCTCCTGACTTCAAGCATATCTCCGTCAGCCAATACCATTTTTAAACGCTTGATATATCTGCGCGTCGGCCCATACCGGAACGACCTGGATCCGGAAGCGTTCGTCGACACGGTGCCGCCCACTTCTGCCATTCTTTCAGTGGGATGCGAGGTATAAAACAGCCCCCGCTTCTCAACGGCGCCCTTCAGATCTTCCACCAGAACACCAGCTTCAACAGTTGCTGACATCGTTTCTTCAGAGATTTTCAATATTTTATTAAATTTTTCCATGGATACAACAATACCGCCAAAAGGTATCCGTGAGCCTGTCGTGGCAGTGCCGCCTCCGGATATAGTCACAGGGATTTTCTTTGAATTTGCTTCTTTGATACAAGAGACAAGTTCGCCGATATTCTCAGGTATTATTACTTTATCGGCATAACCGCCCAAAAGGTTAGAGCTATCCTCTAGATAACTTTTTATAATGTCTTTATCTGACTTTATTATCATAAAATTACTATAGCATATATCTTTTAATAATCAAATCCATAAAAAAACCGGCGACCGCTGTATTTACAGGATCGCCGGATCGGTTTAATCTATATATTAATTAGCAACTTCTTTTTGCGATATTAGATTGCCGTTATCATCATAT
>Ga0172381_10000339_pt1 | contig 56929 bp, 46 predicted proteins | sample Leawel6488metaG_FD_119754 | JGI IMG/M metagenome (GOLD analysis project Ga0172381, IMG submission 119754) | Leachate microbial communities from a municipal landfill in Southern Ontario, Canada - Leachate well 64-88 metaG | ecosystem: Engineered > Solid waste > Landfill > Unclassified | place... | reverse complement strand
CCATGATGCCTGGCTGGTGGTGGACAACTGCTTCTGCACGCCGGCCTTGCAGCAGCCCCTCAAGTTTGGCGCCGATCTGGTCATTCACTCCGCCACCAAATATCTGGATGGGCAGGGGAGAACCCTGGGTGGTGCGGTGTGCGGCAGTACCGAACTGCTCAATAGCGGGCCCCGCAATTTCGTGCGGACGGCGGGTCCGAGCCTCAGTCCTTTCAATGCCTGGGTGCAGCTCAAGGGTCTGGAGACTCTCGGACTGCGTATGGAACGCCATTGCGCCAACGCCCGGAAGATCGCCGAATGGCTGGAGGCACGGCCGGAAGTGGCGCGGGTCTATTATCCGGGCCTCGACAGCCATCCGCAGCAGGCCCTTGCCGCGCGTCAGCAACGCCTGCCGGGCGCCATCCTGTCCTTCGATCTGCACGGTGGCCAGAAAGCGGCGTGGGCCTTTGTCGACGCCCTGCGCCTGCTCTCCCTGACCGCCAATCTCGGCGACGCCAAGACCACCATTACGCACCCGGCGAGCACTACCCATAGCCGGGTCAGTCCCGAGGCACGGGCTGCCGCAGGGGTCGGTGACGGCTTGCTGCGGATCAGTGTCGGGCTGGAACATGTCGACGACCTGCGCGAGGATATGGAGCGCGGCTTTGCCGCTCTTGTGGCCCGCTGATTTGCGCTATGCTTGGATGAAAGCGAGTTTTCCCGCCACCTTATCTACTGCGGAGATAATGAAATGACAAGATTCCGTGCGTTACAATGTCACAGACTGAAGCCCGACACGCGTATCAGCATGTTTGCTGACGGAGTGCCCCTGACCGTGGCGCTTGGTGACGCGGCGCTCAAGAGCATGACCGACCTCTGCCGAGTGCCCGCTGCAACGGTGAAGCCGGAAGCCACCATGGACCAGGCCATGCAGCGCATGATTCATGTGGGCGTGCGTATGCTTTTCGTGCTGGATGACTTCGGCACCCTGACCGGCCTGGTAACCGCTCGCGATATCATGGGAGAAAAGCCGGTGAAACTGGCGGCCGAAAACCATATCGCCCGGGATATGATCCGGGTGCAGGACATCATGGTGCCTCTGGGGCAGGTCGACGTACTCGACTTTGCCGAAGTGGAACGCTCTACTGTCGGCGATATCGTTCTCACCCTGCGCAAGGTGGGGCGTCAGCATGCGTTGGTGCGTGAGGAAACCCCCCGTGGTGAAGAGATTCGCGGCGTTTTTTCCATCAGCCAGATTGCGCGGCAACTGGGCGTATCCATTCAGACCAATGATGTGGTGCAGAGCTTCGCCGAGTTGGAGCAGCTTCTCACCAGTGATGACTGAACGACACTCTCGCCATGCGCGGGCGGGAGTAGCCTCCCGTGCATGAGGTGAAAGGGCTGCTGCTGGCAGTCCTGCTGATTTTGCTGAACGGTTTTTTTGTTGCCGCAGAATTTGCCCTGGTGCGGCTGCGTGGTACCCACGCCCGGACTCTCGCCCAGGAACACGGATTGCGCGGGAGGGTTCTCCTGCGCCTGCACCGACGTCTGGACGCCTATCTTTCCGCTACGCAACTCGGCATCACCATCGCGTCTCTGGGTATCGGCTGGGTGGGTGAACCCAGCCTGGCGTATCTGCTCCAGCCTGTCTTCCGGGCTGCCGGGCTAAGAGATCCGGTAGCCCTGCGATCCGTTTCCTTTGCGGCGGGCTTTGTCCTGATCTCCTTCTTGGTCATTGTGATCGGGGAACTGGTGCCCAAGTCACTGGCCATCCGCAAGGTGGAGCCGGTATCCCTGTGGACCGGCATGCCCCTCTACGCCTTCTACTGGCTGATGTACCCGGCGATCTGGGTGCTCAACGGGGCGACCCGCATCGTTCTGCGCCTCTTTGCGCTGCGGGTGGATCAGCCCGCCGGTGACGCGCCCCATTCCCGTGACGAACTGGCGATGATCCTTGCCCTCAGCCAGGCGCAGGGTACCCTCGGTCAGCGCACCGGAGATATTCTGGACCGCACCCTGGATTTTACGGAACTGACGGCCGGAGACCTGATGCGCCCTGCTGCCGATATGGTCTGTCTGATGCTGGATGATAGTCCCGAGGCAATCCGTCAGGTGATGATGAACCACCGTTTCACCCGCTATCCGGTATGTGAAGGGGATCGCCAGCATGTGGTCGGCCTGCTCCACGTCAAGGACGCCTTTGCGGCCCTATCAAGGCATCCGGATCTGCGTGAGATCAAAAAACTCCTGCGGCCACTGCCCGCCGTTGGCAAGGCGCTGCCGGCCATGGATCTGCTCACCCATTTTCGCTCTGGGCATCCGCATTTCGCGCTGGTGGTTGACGATCTGGGCACCATCACCGGTTTCGTCACGCTGGATCATGTGCTGGAGAGTCTGCTCGGCGCCATTCCCGATGAATTCCGGCACCAGCGTCAGGAGTGGCAGCGGCAACCCGACGGGAGTTGGGTGGGTTCTGGCAGCCTCTCGTTGTATTCCCTGGAGCGAAGCCTTCACATCGACATTGACGAGGAAACTGCGGATACCATCGGCGGTCTGGTCATGCGTCAGCTCGAAAGGGTCCCGGAAGAAGGGGAACGGGTCGCTTTTCCGAACTTCGACGTGGTGGTGCTGCGCAAAAAAGGCCCGCGCATCGTACTGGTGCGGGTGATCCCCCATCCGCTACCAAGCGAATCAGACTGGTTCTCCTGACAATTTCCATGCACAAAAAAGATTTCCATTATGAACTGCCCGACGCGTTGATTGCTCAGGCACCCCTCCCCGAACGCAGCGCCGCACGCATGCTCATCGTCGATGGCCATCAAGGCACCTGGGAAGATGTGAGGGTGCGCGATCTGCCCGGCGTGCTTCGGCCCGGCGACCTGCTGGTGCTCAACGATACCCGCGTGCTTCCCGCGCGTCTGCAGGCCCGCAAGGCGACGGGTGGGGCGGTGGAACTGCTGCTCGACCGGCTGCTCGATGCCCGAGATGGCTGGTTTCTGGCGAAATCCTCCAAGGCGTTGCGGCCAGGTATGTCCATTCATTTACCGGGCGGCGCCGTTGCCACGGTAGAGGAAAAGGACGGTATGGATGTCCGGCTGAGCCTCCCTGCGGATGTTGCGTGGTTACCCATACTCGAAGCCGGAGGCAGCATGCCTTTGCCGCCTTATATCCGGCGGGCGGCGGAGGCCAGTGATCGGGAGCGCTATCAGACGGTCTATGCGGCCCGTCCCGGTGCGGTGGCCGCGCCTACTGCGGGGCTGCATTTCGATACGGAACTGCTGGACGCCCTGGCGGCGCGGGGCGTCGAGCGGACCTTCGTGACTTTGCATGTGGGTGCGGGAACATTTCTCCCGGTGCGCAGCGAAGATATTACCGAGCATCCCATGCACGCCGAGACCATGGAGGTCAGTGCGACGACGGTGGCGGCCGTTGCCGCCGCGAGGGCGCGGGGCGGGCGGGTGATCGCCGTGGGCACCACGGCCTGCCGGGCGCTGGAGACTGCGGCGCAGGACGGGACACTGCGACCTTTTACCGGAGAGACCCGCCTGTTCCTGTATCCCGGCAAGACCTTTCAGGTAACCGACGGGCTGTTGACCAATTTTCACCTTCCGGAATCCACTCTGCTCATGCTGGTATGTGCCTTCGCCGGCATGGAGTGCATGCTCGCCGCCTATCGTCATGCGGTGGCGGAACGCTATCGGTTTTTCAGTTATGGAGACGCCATGTTGATTTCCCCTCAGGCCGGACGGCGATGAGCATTTTCCAGTTGCTGGCCCGGGACGGCGCGGCGCGGCGCGGTATCATTCGTCTCCCCCGCGGCGCCGTGCAAACTCCCGCATTCATGCCGGTGGGCACCTATGGCACGGTCAAGGCCATGTCTCCCGAGGAACTGAAGACATTAGGGGCCGAGATTATCCTCGGTAACACCTTTCATCTCTTTTTGCGTCCCGGCCTGGAGGTGGTCGGCGCGGTAGGCGGACTCCACAGGATGATGCACTGGGACCGGCCCATCCTCACCGATTCCGGCGGTTTTCAGGTCTTCAGCCTGGGTGCGCTGCGCAAGCTGACGGAGGCCGGGGTGCAGTTTCGTGCGCCCACCGATGGACATATGGTTTTTCTGGGGCCGGAGGAGTCCATGCAGATCCAGGCGGCTCTCGGTTCGGATATCGCCATGGTTTTTGACGAATGCACGCCCCATCCCGCCAGCTACGAAGAAGCCCGTGTCAGCATGGAGCTTTCTCTGCGCTGGGCGGCGCGCTCCCATGCCGCCTACACCGGGCCCGGGGCGCTCTTCGGCATCGTTCAGGGTGGCATGTACGCGGACTTACGGCGGCGCTCTCTGGACGGATTGCAACGGCTGGATTTTCCCGGCCTTGCCATCGGCGGACTGTCGGTAGGGGAGAGCAAGGTGGAGATGATGCAGGTACTGGACGATCTGATGCCCCATATGCCTGCGGACCGGCCCCGCTACCTGATGGGCGTCGGTACCCCAGAGGATCTGGTCGAGGGCGTGCGCCGTGGCGTCGACATGTTCGACTGCGTGATGCCAACCCGTAACGCCCGCAACGGCTGGCTGTTTACCCGTGACGGCGTCCTCAAGCTGCGCAACGCCCGTTATGAAAAGGATGTGTTGCCACCGGACCCGGCCTGTACCTGCTACACCTGTCAAAACTACAGCAGGGCTTATCTGCGCCACTTGCAGCGCAGCCATGAGATTCTCGGCGCGCGCCTGAATACCCTGCACAACCTGCACTACTACCAGGAACTGATGGTGGGGTTGCGGGAGGCCATTGCTGCCGGTCGCCTGGACGCTTACGCGGACGATTTCTACCGCCGCCGCCGTGCCGGTTCCCTAGTCGGCGCCTAAAGGCTACAATGGCGGCCCTCAGATCTGACCTGGAGTGCATATGAACTTTTCGCCTATCGCCAACGCTTATGCCGGAACTGCGGCGGGGGCAGGTCCGGATTCCTTTTTTATACAAGTCATCCCGCTGGTTGTCATCTTCGCTATATTCTATTTCCTGCTGATCCGTCCGCAGACCAAAAAGGCGAAGGAACAACGCCAGTTGATCGCGACGATCTCCAAAGGCGATGAAGTGGTTACCCAGGGTGGACTGGCCGGACGGATCATGCAGGTGGGTGAGGATTACCTGCAACTTGAGGTGGCTGAAGGGGTCATTGTGAAGGTGCAGCGGGCCTCAGTGACGTTGTTATTGCCCAAAGGGACGCTGAAAAAACTGTAAAGGCTCGTTACATGACCCGTTATCCATGGTGGAAGTACCTGATCATCCTTGTCGTTGTACTGCCTTCCCTGTTTTACGCACTGCCCAATTTCTATGGCTGGCATTCCGCAGTGGAGGTGCGCGCGCCCGCAGGGACCCTCCTGCCGCCGGTCGCCACCCAGCAGGGCTGGCTGCAAGCCGCCGGAATTCCGGTCACCCGCGTCAGTTCCGGGGAGAAGGGGAGCACCTTCTTTTTCCCGAACAACGACGCCCAGGGGCTGGCCGAGACCTTGCTGCAAAACAAGCTCCCGGCCAACGCCCAGGTCATCCTTTCGCAGATGTCCGCAGAGCCGGACTGGCTACGCAGTATTGGTGGCAAGCCCGTCAATCTGGGCCTCGATCTGCGCGGCGGCGTGTATCTCCTGCTGCGTGTCGATACCGACGCCGTCATCAAACATGCACTGCAACAGGACAGCGGTAGCTTGCGCACCTTCCTCCGTCACCGAAATCTGCAATATCTGGCGGTCAACATGACCGGGCCGCAAAGCCTTGCCATCGAAATGGAAAACGCCGCAGTCGCGGCACAGGCGCAAAAGGCTGTCGCCGGACGGTATCCGGATTATGCCGTCGTTCTGCAACCCAATGCGGTGCTGAGTATCAGCATCACCCCCGACGCTGCCAGCAAAATGAAAGACGATGCGCTGCAACAGGCCATTGTCGTTATTCGCAATCGTATCGACGAACTGGGCGTCTCGGAGCCGGTCATCCAGCGCCAGGGCGCTGATCATATCGCCGTGCAGTTGCCCGGCGTACAGGATACCCAGCGAGCCAAATCCATTATCGGCTCCACCGCCCAGCTCGAATTCAAGATGGTGGATGACCAGGTCAACATGGCAGACGCCCTCAAGGGCGAACTGCCCGCCGGTACCGCGCTCTTTTACGGCGTTCACGGTTCGCCTTACGTGCTGTACACCAATACGGTACTTACCGGCCGCTATCTCAGCAATGCCAGCGCGGGGGTGGACAACAACAGCGGCCAGGCCGTTGTCAATGTCAGTTTCAACAACGAGGGGACCCGCATCTTCGGTGACCTGACTACCAAAAACGTGGGCAAGCGCATGGCGATTCTGCTGGATAACAAGGTGGTGACCGCGCCGGTGATACGTGAAGCCATTACGGAGGGCCGGGCCCAGATTACCGGATTTTCCGGTTTGAAAGACGCCAGTAATGCCGCCATTGAACTGCGCGCCGGCGCGTTGCCCGCACCCGTTCATATCTCCGAGGAGCGTACCGTCGGACCTACCCTGGGTCAGGACTCCATCCATGACGGGGTGATGGCCGTGGTTTTCGGCATGGCCTTCGTAGTGCTCTTCATGACCCTCTATTACCGGGCTTTTGGTTTGATCGCCGATGTCGCCATTCTGGTGAATATTCTGGCCATTCTGGCGGTGCTTTCGATCATGGGCGGGACGCTGACGCTGCCGGGTATCGCCGGTATCGTGCTGAAGATCGGTCTGGCGGTGGATGCCAACGTGCTGGTATTTGAGCGCATCCGCGAGGAACTCCGGCATGGCATGAGCACTCGCGCGGCCATCGACGCGGGTTTCAAGAAGGCCTTTGCGACCATTGTGGACTCCAATATCACGGTCCTGATCGCTGCCCTGGTGCTTTTCCAGTTCGGCACCGGCGCCATCAAGGGCTTTGCGCTGGTACTGACCATCGGCGTGATCACCTCCATGTTTACGGCCACCATGATGAGCCGTGGCATCATCGAACTCGCCCTCGGCAAGCGGCGCGTGCAAAAGCTTTATATCTGAGGTTGCGATGGAACTTTTCAAAGTCCGTACCCATGTAGACTTCATGTCCAGACGCTGGATTTTTCTGGGCGTGTCCGCTCTGCTGATCATCGCCTCGGTCGCCGTTTTTCTGGTGCGTGGGCTGAATTACAGCATCGATTTCACCGGTGGTACGCTGGTGGAGCTGGCATTCAGCAAGACGCCGGATCTGGGCGCGGTGCGGGGTACCCTCACCCAGGCGGGCTTCCACGATGCGGTGGTGCAGACCTTTGGCGGTGACCGCGACCTGCTGATTCGCCTGCGTACCGTACCCGGTGAGAGCAGTGCCGTGGGCAATACGATTCTGCAAGTATTCCGGAAGGATCAAGTGGAGTATCCCGATGTGCAGTTGCGCCGCACCGAATATGTCGGTCCGGAGGTGGGTAAGGAATTGCGGAACAAGGGGATCATGGCGCTGATCATCGTCACTCTGGGTATTCTGATTTATGTGGGGTTTCGCTTTGAGTGGCGTTTCGCCGTGGGCGGTGTGCTCGCCATGCTCCACGACCCGATCCTGGTGGTGGGCTTTTTCGCCATCAGTCACGAAGAGTTTTCCCTGACCGTGATTGCGGCGTTGCTGGTGATCATGGGCTATTCCCTCAATGATACGGTGGTGGTTTTCGACCGTATGCGTGAGGATCTGCGGGCGTCCCGCAGCGGTGATGTGGCGCAGATATTCAACGTCGCCATTAACGAGACGCTATCCAGAACGGTGATCACCAGCTTCATCACCTTCATGGTCGCGCTTTCGCTCTTCCTTTTCGGCGGGCCGGTGATTCACGGGTTTGCCACGGCGCTGGTCATCGGCGTGGTGGTGGGTACCTATTCCTCGATTTTTGTCGCGAGCCCGATCGCACTGTGGCTGGGGCTCAAGCGGGAGCACGTCCTCAAACGTCAGTTCATCAGTGCCAAGGATCGTAACGACGGTGCCGCCTTGTAGTCCTGTATGGTCTTTTCGGCGCTGCGGGCTTGCCGCCAGCGTCTGGAAAGATTAAGGTATACCACCTCCGCGGAGAGGTACCGAAGTGGCCATAACGGCGCCGACTCGAAATCGGATGGGGGGTAAAACCCCACGTGGGTTCGAATCCCACCCTCTCCGCCATATTAAATGGCAAGTTATTGCAGTGCACTCTCTTCCGAATCACCTTGCGCGATTTTGTGTCGCATAGCCCCGAGTGGCTAAAAATGGAATTTCAAATCCGCCGCAGTAATGGTGTTTAATTTTTTATAATAACTGATCACGGGGAATTCGTTGTATGTGGCGGTATAAGATAGCTGCAAGGCTAATGGACCATACAGCCGGGATTGCAGGCTGGTAACCGACTCATAGGTATTGTTGTTGGCTGTGGATAGCAGGGCGGTTACGGTTTCCTTGAAAGTCGCATGGCGGGTCAGGTGCCACTGATAACCCACCGCCAAACGAGCGGCCGGGTTGGTTTGATATTTCATGCCTATAGGCTGGTCTTCCTGAGCGCCGATGCCTCCCTGATAATCTATGGACATGGTTTTGGCAAGCGATATGATATTGCCTTCGCCTATGGTTTCTATCAAGTGGTAATAATATCCGTTAAATTGATTTCTGTCATAACGGATGTCACCGAAGATATAGTGAATCTTTGGTTTGAAATAATATCGACCCTGATTCTCCAGAACGAGGCGATTGGCGTAAACCGCAGTGGATGCAGCAGTGTAATTGTAGCTCACGTGCGCACGATTTTCCCAACGGTGATATTGCCAGCGTACCCAGTCGTGGCTGTGGAGATTTAAGGATGGGTATGTTCCCGTGGCGCTGGAAAATCCGAACGCCACGCTCCCTGACCAGCGCTTTGATTTTTTGGCTGTGTTGGCGAATGCGCATGTGCATGATGTGATCCCGGTGATAAAAATGAGAGTCATGCTAACGATAATGCGCGCGCGGTATTTTTGCTGGGATGGTATTTGAGATGTCGGCGGCGATGGCATAGGCTCTCTTCTAGTAAAATGAACGGCACAGGATGGTCGAGACGGGGCGCCTACCGCGATGTTTTGCCGGTAGACGGTGGTATTCAGGGAGTATCCCGGAAAGGCCATTGCCAGTCGGTGATTTCCTGCGGGTCCACGCCGTACTCGTACGCATGATTTTTACAGGCGAATTGCAGGTTGAGCAGTGTCTCACGCACGCCGGAACCCGTGTCGCAAAAACGGGGGATCCGGTCAATGGCGTCAATAGCCAGACTGAACCGGTCGGTCTGGTTGCGGATGGCGAGTTCCAGCGGTGTGTCGATGTTCCCCTTTTCCTTATAGCCCCGTACATGAATGTGGTGCTGGGCGGGACGGCGGTAGGTGAGCCGGTGTATCAGCCAGGGATAGGAGTGAAAATTGAAAATAACCGGTTTTGAGGAGGTGAAGAGTGCCTCGAATTCACGGTCCGTCATGCCGTGGGGGTGTTCGGTATGAGGCACCAGTTTGAAGAGATCGACGACATTCACCAGGCGTACTTTTATATCGGGTAGATACTGGCGCAGCAGGGCGGTCGCCGCCAGAGATTCCATGGTGGGCACGTCACCGCAACTGGCCATGACCACGTCCGGTTCTTCTCCCATGTCGTTACTGGCCCATTCCCATATCCCGGCACCCTTCGCGCAGTGCGCCATGGCAGCATCCATGTCCAGATACTGCAGATGCGTTTGCTTATCCGCGACGATCACATTGATATAATTCACGCTTCGCAGGCAATGATCCGTCACCGAGAGCAGGCAGTTGGCATCGGGTGGAAGATAGATGCGCACGACATTGGGACTCTTGTTGGCGACGACGTCCAGAAAACCTGGGTCCTGGTGGGTGAAACCGTTGTGGTCCTGGCGCCAGACCAGACCCGTTATCAGCAGGTTGAGTGATGCCACCTTGGCGCGCCAGGGTAATTCGTTGCACTTTTCCAGCCACTTGGCGTGTTGATTGAACATGGAATCGATGATGTGAATGAAGGCCTCATAGCTATTGATGAGGCCGTGCCGCCCGCTGAGCAGATACCCCTCCAGCCATCCCTCCAGGGTATGTTCGCTGAGCATTTCCATGACCCGCCCGCTCAGCGCCAATGCCCCGCCATCGGCGTCTTCGGGAAAATACGCCCCCAGCCAGACTTTTTGCGTGACATCATATATGGCGTCAAGTTTATTAGATTGGGTCTCGTCCGGACCGAAGATGCGGAAGTTCTGCATGTTTTGCCGCGTGATCTCCCGGAGAAAGTGTCCCAGGGTGGGCACATTGTCCGCCCGGGTTCCGCCGGCATCCTGTACCGCGACGGAAAATACACGGAAGTCGGGCATATCCAGAGGACGGCGCAGCAGGCCGCCGTTGGCCACAGGATTGGCGCTCATCCGGCGCTTTCCCTTCGGGGCCAGTTCGTGCAGTTCGGGGATGAGCCGCCCCCGCGCGTCGAAGAGCTCCTCCGGCTTATAGCTGCGCATCCAGGATTCCAGCAGTTTCAGATGTGCCGGATTGGAAACGACGTCCGGAATGGGGATCTGATGTGCCCGCCAGAAGCCCTCCAGATAGTGTCCGTCCACCTTGCGGGGGGCGGTCCAGCCCTTGGGAGACCGGAGGATGATCATCGGCCAGCGCGGACGGAAGGCCGTGCCGGTGTGCCGCGCTTGGTCCTGATATTCCCGGATTTTCAATACGCATTGTTCCATGGTGGCAGCCATCGCCTGGTGCATGCTCGCAGGGTCGCTCCCTTCCACAAAATAAGGGGTGTAACCATACCCGATAAATAATGCCTCCAGTTCCTCATGGGTAATGCGGGCCAGAATGGTGGGGTTGTTGATTTTATAGCCGTTGAGATGGAGCACCGGCAGCACCGCGCCATCGGTAATCGGATTGAGGAATTTATTGCTGTGCCAGCTCGTGGCAAGGGGACCCGTTTCCGCCTCCCCGTCGCCCACCATGACCAGGGCGATCAGGTCGGGGTTGTCGTAGATGGTTCCAAATGCGTGCGAAACACTGTAGCCGAGTTCTCCGCCTTCATGAATGCTGCCCGGGGTTTCGGGTGTCGCGTGACTGCCGATGCCCCCAGGGAAGGAAAACTGCTTGAAAAATCGCCGCATTCCTGCGATATCCTGACTTTTGTCCGGATAGATCTCCGAGTATGTTCCCTCAAGGTAGGCTTGAGAGAGTATGGCCGGTGCCCCATGCCCCGGTCCGGAGATATAGATCGCGTTCAGGTCGTATTTGTTGATCAGGCGATTAAAATGAATATAAGTGAAACACTGGCCCGCGTCCGATCCCCAGTGACCTAACAGACGCGGCTTTATGTGCTCCGGCTGGAGCGGATCCCGCAGCAACGGATTATCCCGGAGATATAACATCCCGAGACACAGGTAAAGACTGGCCCGCCAGTAGGCGTCGATCTTACGCAGATCATCGGGGTTCAGAGGTTGATCTTCGACCGTCGCTCGGGCGGTCCCGTAGGCGCTGATGCTCTCGCCCTCACAAGCTGCATTGTGTTCCGTCGTCATGTCAAACCTCATTTTTCTGGAAATGGGTTGAAGGGGTGTTGTTAAAATTATAGGTGCCCAAGGGGGTGCAGGGCGGGCGCCTGTCTGCGCGCCATTGGGCAGCGGTTAATGGTCATGCAGATGGTGCATGTCTGGCGTGTGGGGGTGGTTGTGGGTCAGCGCCTCGTGCTGGTGCGGGTGGCGATGACGGACTCCTGGTGCCACCGGAAGTGCATGCGTGTGCTGGTGATGTGCTCCATGCACATGGGTATGATCATGTTCCATAAAGGTATGGGTATGGCTATGTTCGTGACGCTCGGTGAGATGCATCCAGATGCCCCAGCCCATCAGCGCCCCGGCAATCACCAGGAGCGGGCCGACCGGAGCCCCGAGCATCACGCTGAGCACGGCACCGACAAAGGGCGCGCTGGAAAAATACGCTCCGGTCCGTGCACTGCCGAGATGGCGCAGGCCGACCACGAAAAGGGCGAGGCTGACGCCATAGGCGAAAAACCCGAGCAGCATTGCCGCCGCCGCGTCGGGCAGTGCGGGCAGATGCTCACCGAGCAGCAGAGCCAGGCCGAGATTGACGCCGCCCGCCACCCAGCCCTTATTGGCGGCGATCCAGGTCGTATCTGTCAGGGATACCTTGCGGGTCAGATTGTTATCCACACCCCAGGCGAAGCAGGCGCCGATGATGGCCGCCGCGGACCAGAGATGATCAAGATGCACCTGCCCAGGCCAACTGAGGAGGACCATCCCCAGCACAATCGCCGCCATACCCCAGGCAATGCGCCGGTCAAAACTTTCCCTGAACACCCACCACGCGAGCAGCGTCGTAAACACGGTCTCCGCATTCAACAACAGGGATGCCGTCGATGCCGCAGCATCTCGCAAACCGATCATGAACAGCACCGGCGCCACGATCCCGCCGGACAGCACCGAAGCGGCAAACCAGAAGGCATCCCGGCGTGTTAGCCGCACGGATTCGGCACGTCGCAACCAGCGATAGAGCGTCAGGCCCAGACCCGAGCCCAGATAGAGGAGTCCAGCCAGCATCCACGGGTTTATCGACGCCAGCAGAATCTTCGCCAGCGGTGTGCTTGCGCCGAAAAGCAGTGCCGACAGAAGAGCGGCCTGAATGCCAGGCCGCTGCAGGGTATGGAGGCGCGGCATGGGAATCCTATCGTTGGGGCCGGGCAGTTTACGCCCTGGATTCATCGTCGATACGTAACCCACGCGCTACTGACGGGAAGGCGTGTATACCCTGGCCGCTCCTGGCCTGGGGAGCCGAGGAGCGAACCTGTTGCCCGGGGGACTTCACTTTTTCGCGCAGGGACGTGCTGCGCCCTAACGGCGCGGACCGCCACCCATTCCACCGCCCGCCCCGGCACCCATCATTCCGGCACCAGGGCCCATGCCCGCCGCGCCGCCACCCATACTGCCAGGACCCATGCCCGCGCCGCCATTCATACGGCCAGGACCCATGCCGGCGCCGCCTGCGGGCGGTACGGCGGGTAAGGTCACCCCTCTTTTCTTGGCCAGTTCCATCATCTCTTCGTGGTGTTCCTGACGTATCCGTTCGCGTTCCTGGATAGTCTTGGCTGCACGCAATTTAGCGCGATACTCCACACGCTCCTTGGGAGTCATCAACTGGCTGCCATACATCATCTGGTTTTGAACCTGTCCGGCAGCGGGAGCCGCATCTGCGGCGAGGACAACCCCGGCCGGCAGACACAGGACAGCGCCCAAGATCGGAATGAAAAAGGATTTTTTTGACATTTCGCACCTCCAGTGCATGATCAACGCCATCAGAATATTAGTTTCTATTGCCCCTTCATGCAAGGAAGCTGGTCCGCTGGTCCTGGTCCGACAGCGGGCGCCTGACGGGCCATGCGGCATATAGTACCGGCGCCAGCCACAAAGACATGAACACGGACAGCAGCAGCCCACCCATGACCGCTACCGCGAGGGGCTTGAGCAGGTCGGTGCCGTGGCCGATGCCGATGGCCAGTGGCAGAAAGCCGAGGACATCGGCGAGCATGGTCATCAGGATGGGACGCAGGCGCTGGCGGGCGGCGAGGGCGACCACGGCGGGGCGCGGCTGCGGGCCACCGAGTTGCCGGGCGCGTGCGAAAATCAGAATCACATTATTGACGGCAATGGCAAAGACCAGCAGCACCCCGAGGAAGGCGGTGCTATCGAGATCGATGCCGAGCAGCAGCAGCGCCAGCAAGGCTCCTGGCGCCGCCAGCGCGATGGCCAGCAGTGCGGAGATGGCGGCGCGCAGACTGCTGAACTGAAAGCCGAGCAAGATCAGGAGCAAGGCCAGCGCGCCGCCCAGTATCAGTGCCATCTGCTGAAAGCTCTGGGACTGCTGACGATAGTAGCCGCCGAGCAGGGTCGTCACGTTCGTCGGCAGATGCAGGCCCGCTACCACCGCGCGTGCCTTGATGGCGGCCTGCGCCAGTCCCTCACCGGGCTTCGGCTGCAGCCAGACGTAGGCGTCAGGCACCAGATTCTGATGGGTCACGAAGGGTATCGCGCCCTGCACATGCACGCCGGCGATGCTCGCCAGCGGAGTAAAGCTTCCGTCCGGCAGGCGAATGGGGAGGCTGTCCATCGCGCGCGGGGTGAAATCGTGGCCGGCGAGGCTGACGCGAATCGGCAGAATCTGCTCGCCGTGCAGGAGGAAGCCCGCCTGCCGCCCCCAGAAACGCGCTTTGACCTGGCCGGCCAGCTCCGGTGGGGTAATACCATAGATCGCGGCCAGTGGTGACGGGGTAATCTCCAGCTCGGGACCAGCAGAGGGTGACTTGAAATTCACGGACTCAAAGGCGTGGCTCTGGCGCAATGCCGCAGCCAGACGCGCGCCCTGCGCACGCAAGGTGGCGGAATCCGAGCCGAAAAGGTAAACCACCAGCGGCGCGTGGGCACCCGAGAGATTGCCCAGGCGTACAATCATCGTTTGGTGGAGCGTCAAGGAGAGCAGATTGGGAGCCGTCTGACGGAACTGTACACGCAAGGTGCGCATCACTGCCTCGGTGCTCTGCGCGTGATTGGCTTTGAGGACGATGGCGATGGCCCCCTTATTGGCCGGCGCATGGAGGAACTGGAAGCCGCGCCCGACCATCAGCGATGCCCGCTCCACATTGGGATTCTCCAGCGCCACCCGCATGAGATCCCGCCCCACGCGGGTGGTTTCCGCCACGCTGCTGCCGACCGGGGTACGGAAGGGCACCGAGATCACGCCCTCGTCCCAGTGGGGCAAAAAAGCAGTGGGCAAGGTGGTCAGCGCCAACCATCCCGCGACCGCGAGGAGCAGGACCACCGGAATGGCCCACCACGGGCGGCGCATGCCGAAGATCAGCCAGTGGCTGAAATGTCGGTGTAACCAGCGCTCAGCGCCATTTCGTCGGTTCTGCTGCGGGCGCCCAGCGAGCCAGGTAGCCAGCACCGGCGTCACCAGCAGGGCGACGATTTGCGACGTCAGCAGCGCAATGACAATGGCCAGCGCCATATGCCGGAACAGGAGCCCCAGCGTGCCGGACAAAAAAATCAGGGGCAGAAAGATCAGACAGGAGGTGAGGGTGGCCAGGGTCATCAGGGGCAGGATTTCGGCGGCGCGACGCAAGGCTAATCGTCGTCGCGTCGTGTGGTCGCCGTGCAGGCCGTGGAGTCCGCGTTCGACCACCACGATGGCATGATCCACCAGTGCGCCAATCGCCGCTGTCAAGCCGCCGAGGGTCATGATGTTGAGCCCGTAGCCCAGCGCATGCAGCACCAGAAAAGTGGCCGCCAGGGCCAACGGGACGACCACCAGGGTCGCCAGTGCCCCATCGAAACGACCCAGAAACGCCAGGACCACCAGCCAGGCAATCAGGCTGCCGAGCCCGAGGGCGATCCAGACGTCGCGCAGGCTGCTGCTGATCAGATGGCTCAAGTCATAGATCGGCACCAGTTGGACACCGGGTGGCAGGTGCGCCCGCAATGACGCCAGTCGGCTCTGGACGGCGCGGGCGACATTCACATCGTTGGCTCCCGATTGGGAGAGTACGTCGATGATCAGGGCATGGCGGTAGCCGGGAACGGCGGCATCGGTGAGCAAGGGCGGCGGACCGACCCGCACCTGCCCCAATGCGCCCAGTGCCAGGGGGGTGCGGATGCCTTCGGCATTGGCTGGGCCGAGGGGCAGGGTGAGGGTGGCCAGATGCGCCGTGTCCACCGGCCGTGGTGTCGTGGCGACGATGAATTGCTGGTGATAGGCGTGCAGAATGCCGGAGAAAAATGGCCCCTGGGCGAGGCGGAGGGTGTCGATCACCTGCTGTGCCGTCAGCTGATATTGCGCCAGGCGCACCGGGTTCAGATCGATATGCACCTGCGGCCAGCCGCGGCCGGTGCCCTGCACCTGATAGACGCCGGGAATCGCCAGCAGGGCAGGGCGAACCTGGAAGGCGAATGTCGGCATCATCGCCGAGCTGTCCTGCCGATTGGACACCAGCGCATACTCGGCAAAGGGGTAGGTGTAGGGCGCCATGCGCGTCACCCGCATCTGCGCGCCGACGGGTAAGCGAACCTGCGAGAGGCGGGCCTGCAGCATGAGGTACGCGGTCTGCGGATTGACGCCGGGATTGAAGTACACATTGAGCTTGGTCAGCCCGTTACCGGTTTGCGAGCGCACCAGCCGGACGCCCGGCTGACCCTTGGCCAGCGCCTCCAGCGGTCGGGTGATCTCGACCTCCATGAACTTGACCGGCAGGCTGCCGTCGTTGACCAGCACCGCCACGCGGGGGAAATCGACATTGGGAAACACGCTTTCCGGCAGGCTTTTTAAGGCGAACCAGCCGGCCGCCAGCAAAAACAGGGCGGCGAGGATGACGCTGAAACGATTTTCCCAGAGGAACTCCAGATAACGCTTCATGGTGTCCGGACCTGCACGGGCGTACCGGCGACGAGACGGGCGTTGCCGGAGCGTATGACGGGTTCCCCTACCCGGAGATCACCGCTCACCCAGGTGCGATCGCCACGGCCAGCGACGATGTGGACGGGCACCACGACCGCCCGCCCGTGGCGGACGGCGAATACCTCGGTGCGGGCGCCACGCATGACGATGCAGGCCGTCGGCAGAACGAAGGCCGTCGTCACCGGCGCCGGTAGCCGCACCTGCAGCCACTCGCCGGGCAATAACGGGCTGCCGACGGGCAGATCGATGTAGACGGATACCAGACCCAGATGCCGCGCGCTTTGTCCGACGGAGCGAATCTTGCCGTGTCCGCGCCAGTTGCTGCCATCCAGCCCTACTACCATTCCCATCTGCAGCCCTTGCGCCACGGCAGGCGTGACGTAGGCGTGCGCCCAGGGCGCCCCGCGGCCGGCGAGGGTGGCGATGGGCTGGCCGGCGTTGACTACCGCGCCGGCAGGTACCAGATAATGCAGGCTCCCGGCGAAGGGCGCGGTCAGTTGCTGCTGGTCCGATTGCGCCTGCAGGACGCGGAGGGCGGACCGGGATTCGTCCAGTGCCAGTTTCGCCTGTTCCACATCCTGCCGGGAGAGGACGCCATCGGCATAGAGTTTCCGGTTGCGGAGCCACTGATTGCGGCAGAAAGCAACCCGCGCCCGGGCGGCGCTGATGCTCGCCCCCAGGCCGGGTGGTGCGATGCGCGCCACCAGGGCACCGTCAGGGACCTCCCCGGCCGGCAGCAGGGGACCGAGCACTCGGCCGGTCAGCGCTGCGGTCAGGGTCACCCGACCGTTGCTCTCGACGGTAGCGAGCACGATATTCTCCGGTTGCGTCGGCGCCGAGGCGACGACAGCCACGCGCACCGGCAGGGCCCAAGCCGCGTCCATGCCCGCCAGCCAGAGTAACATCCCGAGGCCGACGATGGCGGGCCAGCGCGGAAAAATGCGGATCATCGGGCGTATGCGGGGGGTCATGAGGGCTTCCTTTGATCGGGCAACAAGCCACTATCCAATGCCAGTTGTGCGCGTGTCAGGCGGGCGCGGATGGCGGCGCCAGCACTTTGCAAGCGGGCCTGCACCCAGTCGTTCTCCGCCTGTTGCAATGCCAGTGCGCTTTCGGCGCCGGCGAGGTAGCCCTTGCGGGTCATGGTATAGACCCCCCGGGCGGTTCTGGCCAGTGTCTGCGCATCCTGCAAGGCGTTCGCCGCCGCCTGTGCCGCCCCGTAATCGGCCGCCAGACGGCTGCGAATCTGCAGTTGCAGCGCCGCCTTGGCGGCTTGCATGGCGGCCACCTGCTCTTGCGCTGCGGCGACCCGGTCCCGATTGCGGCCAAAGCCAAAAATGGGCATCTGCAGGCTAAGGATCGCCTGCCAGCCCAACTGCTGGCTTTGCGGCAGCGTCGAGGTGTCCACCCCATAGGCACCGGTGGCGGCGATGACCGGCAGCCGCGCTGCCTGCCGATAGTGCAACAGCGATCGCGCCGACTGAATTTCGCCATCGGCGACGCGCAACAGCGGCTGCGACTGGTCGGCTTGCTGGCGGAGCATGGCGCCACCTGGCAAAGCGGAGAGTGGGGCGGCAACGGGTGCCAGTGGGGGCAGCGCCGCCATTCCGTAGCCCGTTTGTAGCGCGAGCACCCGGCGTGCCGCCCGCGCTCGCGGCCGCGCCTGATCCAGTCCCAGCCGGATACGCATCAGCGTCAATCTGGACTGACTCAGATCCAGGCGCGAGCGGGTCCCCGCCCGGTATCCTTCCTGCGTTGCCGTGAGCATCTGGCGCGCGGCCGCCAGCGCCTTGCGCCATACGGCCAGTTCGTTGTCGTCCAGCGCCAGTTGGTAATACGCCATGGTCACCTGTGCGGCGACCGCAAGGCGTGTCTGCTGCAGCCGGTAACGGGCGATGGCCGAGCGGTCGCGCGCCAGCGCCGACAGGGCATAGGCTTGCGGCGCATACAGTGGGATCTGCAGGCGAACCTGTCCGATCAGTTCCCGCGCGCCATTGGCGCTGACGAAGCGCGGCTGGCCGTTCCCGTTTTGGGTCCAGATGCCTCCGGTACTGAGCGAAAGGGCGGGCAGCAGATCGGCATGGGCCGCGCGACCCTGATCCTGGCGCTCCGCGATCATGTGCTGCGCCTGCTGCACCACCGCCTGATTGATCAGCGCGCGCTGAATGGCACCGTGTAAGGTCAGATTTGCTGCCAAGGCGGTAGCGGGGAACAGACAGGCGCCAAGACCCAGTACCGCCGCCATCTGCCATGTCACTGCCTTACGCGTCATATGCGCCGTTTTCCAGTGGAAAGATCGGGGTTATTTCGATGCGTTTCCGCGCGGTTCCGATATCCGGCCACTACCATGTTGCCTCCGCATGGGATAAATACCGCCATAACGGCTGCGGCTATTGGCGTATCATCGCAAAAGCAGGAAACCGGAGGATTACCGCAACCTGACGAATTCGTCATGTTTAGCGCAATACCGGGGTTTCTGTTGCGATCATCGGGAAAGATAACGTGACGGTGGTGCCCCTCCCCAATTCACTCTGCAGTGCAACCTCGCCGCCGTGCAATTGCATAATGGACCGCACGATGGCGAGCCCCAGCCCGGTGCCCTGGCCCTGACGCAGTCGCGCCGCATCCGCGCAATAAAAGCGGTCCCATACAAAGGGCAGGTCTTCGGGCGTTATCCCGGAGCCGTTATCGCTGACGATGATCTGCAGCAGCGATGGCTGAATGGTGGTCCGAATACATACCCGCCCCCCCGCAGGGGTATGGCGCAGCGCGTTGTCAAGCAGGTTGCCGAGGGCGCGCCGCAGCAAACCGGAATTGGCGGCTACCAGTCCACCAGCTTCATTGATCAGGGCGACATCCTGTTCGTCGGCCATCGCCTGGTAAAAGGCACAGACCGCCGCCGCCTCCTCCCGAACATCCAGCATGGGCTTGTCGAGCCGGGCATCAGGCTGCTCCGCGCGGGCGAGAAAGAGGAGGGCATCCACCATCCCTGACAGCCGCCCATACTCCTCCATGGCCGACTCAATGCACGCCTGGTATTCTGCCGGGCTGCGGCGCCTGGAAAGGGTGATTTCCGCCTCGCCGCGCAGGATGTGCAGAGGTGTGCGCAGTTCATGGGCGATATCCGCGGAAAACCGCGATATGCGGTTGAAGGACGTCTCCAGCCGGCCCAGCAGGCGGTCGAAGTTCGCTGCCAGGGTACGCAACTCGCGCGGCCAACGTTCGTCCGCAACGCGCCGATGCAATTGTCCGGCACCCAGTTCGTCGACGATCTCGGCCAGCCGCGCGACCGGGCGCATACCTCGTCGCGCGATCAGATAACCCGCGCCCAAGGCCACCAGCAGGGCAAGAACGACCGCCAGCAGCAGCGCCCGCCGGTAGGCTGCCAGAAAGTGGTCCTCCTGCGCCATGCTCATGGCCACATAGATGGTGGCAGGCGGGTTGCCGGTATAGCTGCGCGCCATGATGCGATAACGCTGGCCGTTCGCCGCCGCCCATTTCCACTCTTTTTCCGGTAACGGCGCCGGAGAGCCGACAAAAGGCCGTGGGCCATCCAGAATGGGATTGGATGAAGGGCTGCGGGTGATGATGCCTTCCGCGGGGCGGCTGACCCAGATATAGACGCCGCGAATGGTGCTCGCCTCCAGTCTGGTTTCGTGGCGTAACGCCTTCGTGTTTCCGGCGTGGTGCCCGAGGGCAGTATGCACCGCGGTGATCTTGCCCGCCAGAATCTGGTTGTCCGCATGGCGCAACTGATCCACAAGCACTCGATACAGGGCGCTGCCGGCAGCGCTGATCAGCACCACGCTGAGCAGCGCATACCAGAGGGTCAGGCGGACGGCCATCGAAGCGGCGAGGCGACGAGGATTTCAGCGGCGCGTTTCGAGGACATAGCCGACCCCCCGTAAGGTATGGATCAGCTTGTCGGAATAAGGATCGTCGATCTTGCGACGCAGGCGGCGGACGGCGACATCCACCACATTGCTGTCGCCGTCAAAATTCATGTCCCAGACCTGCTCGGCGATACGCGTACGGGTCAGCACTTCTCCGGGAAAACGCATCAGATAGGCCAACAGCCGGTATTCCTGGGGGGCAAGGCTGATGGCTTCACCAGCCCGCCAGACCTTATGCCGCAGCGAATCGATCTCCAGATCGGCATAACGGAGCACGTCTTCGGAGCGTACGTTACGGCGGCGCAGGAGATTGTGCACCCGTGCCAGCAGTTCGGAAAAGGCGAAGGGCTTGACCAGATAGTCATCGGCGCCGAGCTGCAGACCCCTCACCCGCTGGGAGACGGCGTCCAGCGCCGTCAGCAGAATGACCGGCTGATCGGCCCGTCGGCTGCGGATTTCCTGTAACACCCACCAGCCATCCCGCTGCGGCAGCATGACGTCGAGCACGATGACGTCGTAGTTCCCCGTCACCGCCAGATGTTGTCCGTCCACACCATTGACAGCGATATCTGCGATATCCCCCTCCTCTGAAAAACCCTTTTTCAGAAAGGCGGCGGTTTTGGGCTCGTCTTCAATGATCAGTATTTTCATGATGTATATTCTTTTGACCTTCCTGCCGATTTCCTGAAGAATATCCGGGCTATTAATGACACAATCAGAGGTATGATGAAAACACCACAGTCATTGGAACTGCGCCGTAAACAGGCGTTCGGTGCTGTCCGTATTCTTTTCGGTCTGATCTGGCTGATCAATACCTGGTTGCAGCTCGATCCCGCCTACAGTACGCACTTTCTCGGTACCTTCAGTGCCGATTGGGTAGCCGGGCAACCCGCCTGGATTGCCAGTTACGGTCACTGGATGGCGCAACTGGTCCAGCAGATGGGCGCGCAATATGTGGCGTATGCGACGATAGCGCTCGACGCCATCCTTGCGGCTTCCCTGATCACGGGAGTCGGCGTGCCGTTACTGGCCTGGGTGGGCGTGATCTACAATCTCTGGCTATGGAGCACCGTTGGGGGTTTTGGCGGTCCCTACACCCAGGGTGCGACCGACCCCGGCACCGCCATCATTTATGCGCTCTGCTTCCTATTGGTGGTCTGGACGCGAAGCTGGGAAGGTCTGAGCTTCAGCAAGGCACCGCATCGCCCCATTTACGCCCCCGCCATACATACCGCTCGTATTCTCTTCGGCATACTCTGGGCCTTCGATGCATACTGGAAATGGCAGCCCTATTTTCTTACCCATGCGGTTACCTACCTGCAGCAGGCCCTGCCGGGCGAGCCGGCATGGATCGCCGCCTATATCAGCTTCTTCATCACAGTCATCACCTGGGCGGGGCCAGTGCTCTTTGGCTATTTTGCCGCGATCATGGAAAGTATCATCGCTTTTTACCTGATCATCGGCCGTGGCCTGCGCTGGGTGATCCCCGTGGGTATTGCCTACAGCATTGGCGTCTGGACCACGGCAGAAGGCTGGGGCGCACCGTTTCTGCCGGGCGCCACCGCCAATAAGGGCGACGTCCTGGGTACCACCAATATCTACGTCATCGCGTTTCTTTTCCTGGCGGCCTGGGTATATTTCACTCCGGAACCCAGAAGTAATAAAGGTAAACGATAAACCCGCATCATCCCTCTCCGGCCCCATCCGTGTCGCGCGGCCCGCCCGTGCGGCGCACCACTCCCACAAATGTCATGAAAAAGTCATAAAATTGTCGTATTAATGTCATGTTGCGTCGTTAACATACCCCCTCTTCGAGAAAATCAGAGCCCGTCCATATCGGGCCGCGGTGCCGGTCACCGGCTCGTAAGACATAACTACCGTCAAGTAAAAGGGAGTATTTCGATATGCGTAGCAACATGAAGTTACGTCCGGTCGTCGTTGCGCTCATGGCATCTGGAGCGCTGCTGTCGAGCGTGCCGGTCATGGCCGATGGCATCACCGCCAGTACCCAAAGCGCCAAAAACAGCACGGTCGACGTGGGTCAGGTCAACGCCGCAGCGCAGGGGACTTCTTACCTGGGGAGCCGTGAGGCGCAATCCCTTAGTCAAAAAACCCGTTTTGATTCGGGCCAGTCTATAAAAGTGCTGGATAAGCCTGAGTTGGCGGCGGCCGGTCCGGTGGGCGGCAGCGCGCAGGCGTTGTCTTACGCGCCGGGCGTCAGTGTTTCCAGTTACGGATATACCGGCTCCACCAAGACCTCCATCAGCGTGAACGGGATCAAGCAGGGTTGGGGCGGTTTCTCCGGTGGCCAGATTGACAACGGCAGTCTTTCCGTCACCTTTGACGGCGTTCCCATGGTGAATCCGTCCAGTGGCCTCTGGGAGAGCCCGCAGGTGCCGCAGAACGGCATTCTGCAGGGCATCGGCATCACCTATGGTCCCGGTAATCCGGTGGATCGCTGGTATAACAACATCGGCGGCCAGATCGATTTTGTTCCCTTGCAGCCCACAAATAAAGCCGGTGCTTCGATTAAAATGAGCTACGGCAGCTACGATACCAAGAATATCGTCTTCAATGTGCGTACCGGGAGCATAGACGGCTGGTCCACCATCCTCGCGGGTGGCTCCGGTTCCGGCAACAGCTACCGGCAAACCCCGGATGGCTTTGCCAACCCCAGTTATAACTACGCCTGGTTCCTGAAAACCCGCAAGACCTTCAGCAACGGTGACTTCTCACTGGGTGCCTACCTGGCGAAAGGTTCCGGCTACCGGCCGGTATCCATCCCCCTCAACCCCATCGCCGGTGTGACCATGGATGGTACGCCAAACTCGCCGCTGTATAGCCAGGCGACGTCAGGGTATTATTCCTCACTGCCGGAAAATGTCTGGTTCAAGCGGGACGGCAATACCACCTGGCTGGTCTATAGCAAACTGAACCTTGCACTGGACAGCATGGTGGGTCTGCATAACACGCTCTGGTATCGCAACGGCCACCGTCTGCATTTCCACTACAACAACTACGGACTGTCCAATCCGGGTAATCTATATGAATACAATAACCCCCATACCGATGTGTACGGCGACAAATTGTGGTTTTCGGTGGCCTTGCCCTATAATGACGTGAACGTGGGTGGATTCTTTTTGAACAGCCGGTATAACTCGCGGAACGCCTTTTACAATACCAACCCGCCGTACTACGGCTCGGTGTCTGTGCCCAACGCGCACTACCGCAGCGACTATTTCGACCAGACCGACCTTGCCGCATTCATCCAGGACCGGATCAGTCCGATGAAAAACCTGCATATCACGCCGGGCGTGCGTTTCATCAATTATCAGACGCGTTACACGCCTGCCGCGCAGTCGGATTTTGCCGCGGCTTATGCCTTGTATCCGCAGAATAACCAAGGTGCGCTCCCGACCGCCAGCAACAGCTTCACCAAGGTAGAACCCTCGGTGGATTTCAACTGGCAGCCGATGAAATGGCTGGCGGTATTTGCCAGCTACGCGCAGGCGTACAAGGAACCGCAGGTGGGTGGCGGCGGTGGTCTGTATCAAGCTACCCCACCGATTTATAGCCTGGAAAAAAGCGCCGATTACAATGCCGGCATAAAGATTCATTTCAGGGATGCCACTTACCTGCATAATTTCTTTCTGCTGGCGAGTTTTTACCATTTGCACTATACCAACCAGTATATTCCGTTCTACGATGCCAATGGCAATTATCTGGGTGATGCGAATGGCGATTCCATCTATCAGGGTGTCAATATGGCATTGGAAGATGACCCGATTTACAACCTGCACGTCTTTGCCAATCTCAATTTCGAGAAGGCGACCTTCGCTCATTACGTGACCGGCGGCGTCAGTTATAACGGGCTGCCGGTATCCAACGTGCCGAGCAGCACCTTTAATATCGGCACGGCGTACAGCTACTATCTCTCGGGCGTGTTGCTGGAGCCGCGGATCTGGTATCAGTACACCGGCGCACAAAACATGTTCAATAACAATACGACTGCCCCGAGCCAGCAGAAAATGCCGGGCTATGGGACGGTGAATCTGGGTTTTGACAGCACTATTCCCACGCGTGGGAGCATTCCTGGTCTGAAAGATGTCAAGCTGAGCGTCGATATCCTCAATCTTGCAAATAATCGTTATAACGAGTTCCAGTACATCACGGCCGGCGGGCTGCTGGGTGGAAGCTCAGCCGGGCAGATGCTGGCGTTGCCCGGCGCGCCGCTGACGGTATATGGAAGTATTGCGGTAAACTTCTAGGTCTGCCGTTATTGGTGATTTCCGGCAGGAAGGTTCCAGCGTGTTCTGTCTGGGGCTTTCCTGCCGGTATTTTATTGGGTGGCGGTATGCATTGGCTATGTGCGGCAGCTTGCCGGGGCTAAGCCTGGCCTAATTCCGGGAGGGTAGAGTGAGCAACACGGTGGAAGCAGGAGCCTCCACCAGACCTCAATCTACGGGAAAGGAAGTGACATATGGGAATATCCAAAAAAGTGGTTGTCAGTGTGCTGGGTGTGATTTTGACCGCAGCATCCGTGAGTGCCTTTGCCTTCACCGGTGAAAAGCTGGCAGGACACGCCAAGGTTACCATCGAACAGGCTCGTTCCATCGCCCTGAAGGCATACCCCGGAAAAATCACCGACGAAGAGCTGGAACAGGAAAAGGGGGGTAGCGGTTTACGCTATTCTTTTGATATCCATCATGGCAAAGTCACCCATGAGGTAGGCGTCGACGCCAAAACCGGGGCGGTACTGGAGAACTCCACCGAAGGTGCCCATCCGGACTGATCACCGGTGTCGTAAAAACCCCCGCTCTCTTTTCGGGGCGGGGCTTTTGGGGTGAGTAAAGCCACCAGGTATCTACTGGAACTATCTTATGCGCATTCTCCTCGTTGAAGATGACCGAATGATCGGCGAAGCCATCATGGTGGCGCTGCGGGATGCGGCTTATGCCGTGGACTGGGTGCGGGACGGTGAAACCGCGTTGCGGGCCATCGGCAACCAGGAGCACCAGGCGATATTGCTGGATCTGGGTCTGCCCAAACGGGATGGACGCCAGGTGCTGAGAGATCTGCGCGCCATGGGCAACACCCTGCCCGTTATCATCATTACCGCCCGCGATGCGCTGGCGGACCGGGTCGATGGCCTTGACCTCGGCGCCGACGACTATCTGGTCAAACCCTTTGAGATGGACGAACTGCTGGCCCGCTTGCGCGCCATCATCCGCCGTCAGGGCGGACAGGCCACCCCGATACTCAGCAATGGATTGCTGCAACTCAACCTGAGTACCCGTGAAGTGCAGTATGGTGATGTACAGGTTCTGCTGACTGCGCGGGAATTCGCCTTGCTGCAGGCTTTGCTGCTGCGTCCAGGTGCCATTCTTAGTCGTGCCCAGCTCGAAGAGCGCTTATACGGCTGGAACGAAGCCGTGGAAAGCAACACCATTGATTTCCTGATCCACGGTATTCGCAAAAAACTCGGCGCGGAGGCCATCAAAAACGTCCGTGGCGCCGGGTGGATGGTCGTCCGCCAGCCATGACGCGTTCCCTGCATGGCCGTTTGTCCATTGGATTGAGCATGGCTATTGTGTGTATGGGTTTGCTGGCCGGCTTGGCATCATTCTGGCTCGCCTTTGATGAGGCACAGGAATACCAGGATGCGTCCTTGCGGCAAATTGCCGTCCTGATTCCTCCGGATTATTGGCCAAGGGTGGGCAAGCCCCTGGCGATCCCTCTGGATGTGGACCCCGATGCGCGCATCGTGGTGCAGGCTTTAACGACGTCCCAGCCGCTGACCGCACCTTTGCTCAGGCTCCCGAACCACCTCAGCAGCGGCTTCCACACGGTGAACGTGGATGGCCAGAACTGGCGCGTCTTTGTTCGTCGGGTAGCTCCGGGTAAAAAACTCGCCGTTGCCCAGTCTACCGATGTGCGTAGTGACGCCGCTTTCGCCAGTGCTTTGCGAACCCTCTTGCCCCTTTTGCTGCTGGTGCCCTTGCTGATCGTATTCGCCCGTTATCTGGTCCGGCGCAGTCTCGCACCCGTGCATGTCCTGGCCCAGGCGGCGGACGCACAGAACGCTGAATATCCCGAGCCTTTACCGGCAAGCGGAGTGCCGGAGGAAATCGCGCCCTTCCTACGCGCCATCAACCGCCTGCTGGAACGGGTCAGGCTGCTGATGGGCCAACAACGCCGTTTTATCGCTGACGCCGCCCACGAGCTGCGGACACCCCTGACAGCACTCTCACTCCAGGCGCAGAATCTGGAACGGGCGGAATCCCTCGCTGAATGCAAACAGCGCCTGCTGCCTCTCAAAAGCGGTTTGGAGCGATCCCGTCATCTGCTCGATCAGTTGTTGAGTCTGGCCCGCCAGCAGGCGGCAGTGACAGCGCATCAGCCGGTGGACCTTGCCGCGATCGCCCGTCTGGTCGTGGAAGATCTCTATCCGCTGGCGGAGCAGAAAAAGCTCGATTTTGGTCTGGAGTTGCAGGGCGAGGTATGGGTAGAGGGGACGGAAGCGGCGCTGCACAGCCTGATACGCAACGCCGTCGACAATGCCCTGCGCTATAGCCCGGAAAACGGCGAGGTGACCATCCGAATCCGTAGCGATGGCGACGAGGGTATCGTGGAAGTCATCGACAGTGGTCCGGGCATTCCTCCGGAGGAATCGCATAGGGTATTTGATGCGTTTTACCGCCTGCCGGACAGCGCGGAAGGCGGTAGTGGTCTGGGTCTGACTATTGCCCGTCATATTGCCGATCAACTCGGCGGACGAATAACGCTCGGCGCGCGGAGCGGCCGGCAAGGACTGGTTTTTCTGTATCGACAGCGCCTTGCCCCGCCTCCTTGAGCTATAAAACACTCTGTACCATACTCCTCACGGAACGAAGGGATCATGTATTCGATTTTTGCGAGATCAGGCTGGTGGCGCCTTGCTGCGGTTCACGGACGCATCGTCCTTCCGCTGTGGCTCCTGACGGGCTGCGCCGTCTATCACCCACAGCCCTTGCGCGATCATCTGCCGGCTATGGCGAAGGTGGAGCGGCAAATGGCCGTCGCCCTGCGCCACGATCATCCCGCCAGCGCGCAACCGGTAAATCTGCACGCGCCCCTGTCCGGCGAAGATCTCGGCGAAATCGCGGTGCTGCTCAATCCGGGCCTGCGGGCGATGCGGGCACAAATCGGCGTCGCCCGGGCGCAGGTCTTTGCCGCCGGCCTTTTACCAGATCCGCAGCTAGCCCTGAGCGCCGACCTGCCCAGTAATGTGGCTGCTGGCTACTATAACGCCTACAGCATGGGGCTGAGCTGGAGTCTGGCCAGCCTGTTCACCCGCGCTGCGAATCTGCATATTGCCCGGGCGCAAGAACAATCGGTGCAGTATCAGGTGGCCTGGCAGGAGTGGATGGTGGCCAACCAGACACGGATTCTGGCCCGGCAACTGTATTATCTGCAGAAGCAGGAGGCCGTATCGCAAACGGCGGCGACCACTACGGATCAGCTCTACCGGATCTCGGTTCAGAATCTCCGGCTGGGAGATGCCACCATCACTACGACTTCGTTGCGGCAAATCGCCTGGCTGGACAGCCAGGACCGCTTGCTGGCGCTGCGTCGGCAGGTGACTGCCGTGCGGCAGGATATCCATAAAGTGATGGGGTTGCCGCCGAATATGCCGCTTTCCCTGCGGGCGCCGCGAATACTGCGGGATATCCCCGATGCTGCCCGTCTGGTTACCCTTGCGGATGCCCATCGGCTCGATTTGCTGGCGCTGCGTGCGGGCTACCGGGCTCAGGAAGCGCGGGTACGGCGTGCCATTCTCGGTCAGTATCCGGGTTTCAGCATCGGTATTACCAGGGCCGCCGATACCTCGAATATTCAGGCCATCGGTCCCAGCGTCCATCTCGATATTCCGCTCTGGAACCGCAATCGCGGGGTTATCGCCGAGTCCGAGGCCACCCGTGCGCAATTACATGCGGCCTACACCGCCCGTCTCTTTCAGACCCGCGCCGATATCACCGCTCTGGTAGCCGATCTGCGCCGGTTGCGTCAGGAAATTGCTCCGCTGGAGCAGCAGGTGCCGCAATTGCAAAGTGCTGAGCAGCGCCTGCGGGGTGCGGCGGCGGAGCACAATGTGACCCTGATCGATTATGAGGCGGTGCGCAGTCAGTCTCTCGCCAAGAGCCTGCAACTGCTGGCCCTCAAGCAGGCTTATGCCGAACAGCAGGCCGCCCTGGAAATGGCGGTGGGTCTGCCCTGGCAACAATGGAGAAAACAGCGGTGATGCGACGGATATCGGGATGGCTGTGGGCTATTTTAGGGCTGGGGCTCAGTGTGCCGGCACTGCCGGCGACGGCGGAGGTGTCGGCCCTGGTCCAGTTGACTCCCGCGCGAGTGATGCCGCTGGCAGAGCATTTGTGGGCTTACGGCACGGTAGAATTCGCGCCGGAGGGAGGGCGAACCTTGTCGCTGGAAGCCGAGAGTCTGGTCAGCCAGGTGCTGGTGGCCAATGGTCAGCGGGTTCATCAGGGGGAAGCGTTGTTGCGGGTGGCGCCTTCCATCAATGACCAGTTGCAGTTGCAGCAGGCACAGATCGGCGTGCGCTTCGCCCTCACCGATCAGCAGCGTCTGGAATCCCTGCGTGCCAGACAACTGGCGACCAACGCTCAGGTGCAGGTTGCCCGACAGACCCTTGCCAAGGCGGAGGCTACGCTCAGCGATTTGCGGGCGCGCTTGAAAATGTTGCAAGCCGGTGTGGTGCGTTCGCCCATCGATGGCGTCGTCGAGACGGTATCTGTCCATCAGGGCGATCTGGTTGCCGCCGGACAACCCTTGCTGCGCCTCAGCACGGGCAGTGCATTACGCATTCTGCTGGGTGTCGAACCGGAAGATCTGCCCCGCGTCAAAGTGGGTGACGCCGTGCGGCTCCGTCCGGTGTACGGGGATCAGCTCCCATTATCCGGTAAGATTCAGCAGATTTATTGGCAAATCGATCCCAAAACCCGCCTCGCCCAGGTCGTAGTCCCTATGGCCGCGACCGCCAGTTTATTGCCGGGCGCCATGGTGCGCGCACAAATCATCCTGGGACATCAGAAATCGTTGGCTATTCCCGATAGCGCCGTTTTACAGCAAGGTGGCCGTTCCTATTGTTTTGTGGATGTGCATGGAAAAGCGCAGCAGCGCTGGATTGAGACGGGCTGGCGCGAAGCGGGCTGGATTGCGGTCAGTAAGGGGTTGCAGGTCGGAGAGATGGTGGTCAGCCTCGGCAATTATGAGTTGCGGGACGGCATGGCCCTGCGTGTGGCGGGGAAATCCTGATGGGTGACTGGTTGCAGTGGCACCGCCGTTCCCTGTTGTTCATGCTGCTGGTATTGGTGCTGGCGGGCTTGTTGGTGGCGTTGAAAATGCCCGTGGCGCTGTTCCCGGATATCACCTTCCCACGCGTCGTAGTCTCCGCTGACTCAGGCAATATGCCTATCGGGCAGACCCAGGTCGCCGTCACCCGCCCGCTGGAGCAGGCATTGCGGGCGGTGCCGGGGGTTCAGCGTATTCGCTCCACCACGGCACGGGGTGCGGCGGAGATTTCCGTGCAGTTTGCCTGGGGCACCGACATGACCTCGGCCTTGCTACAGGCGGAGTCGGCCGTCAACCGGGTACTTCCGAAGCTGCCGCCCGATACCCGCTTCAGCGCCCGGCGCATGGATCCGACAGTATTCCCCATTCTCGGTCTCTCCCTGACTTCCGATCGCCTTGACCCGGTCGCCCTGCGCCATTATGCGTATTACGATTTGCGGCCCCTGCTGCTGGCGGTCCATGGGGTGGCTCAGGTGGATATTCAGGGCGGTGCGCAGGCGGAATACCAGGTGATTGTCGACCCCATGCGTCTGCAAAGCTACGGGCTCAGCCTCGCCGATGTCGAATCCGCTCTCGCCAACAGCAATATCATCACGGCCGTCGGCCGGCTCCAACGCCATTACCGCCTTTACCAGATCCTCAGCGAAAGTCCGCTGAAAAATGCCAGGGATATCGGCCAGACCATCCTCAAAACCGGCGCCGACGGCGTGGTGGATCTCAGTGATGTGGCGCAGATTCGCCCCGGCACCGTTCCCCAGTGGACCACTGTCACGGCCAACGGTAAGCCTGCAGTGCTGGTCAACATCAAGCAGCAGATCGGGGCCAACACGGTAGCGATTGATCACGCCATCCGCACCCTGCTGCGACGGGATGCCGGCAGCATCCCGGCCGGAGTGAAAATCAGCACCTGGTATGACCAGAGTCAGTTGATCACAGCGGCCGCATCCAGTGTTCGGGATGCCATTTTTATCGGAGCCGCACTGGCCGCACTGGTGCTTCTCGCTTTCCTCCGTAATCTGCGGCTGACCTTTATCGTTGCCATCGTCCTGCCCAGCGTATTGCTGGCCAGTGTGGTGATTCTGTATGTGTTCCATCAGAGTTTTAACATCATGACCCTCGGTGGTATGGCGGCAGCGGTGGGGCTGGTGGTGGACGACGCGGTGGTCATGCTGGAACATATTATGCAGCGCATTTCCGAGCATCCCGGAGAACGCGTTTCAGTGCTCCATTCCGCGCTGGAAATGAGCAAGCCGCTGGCGGGTTCTTCGGCGGCAACGATCATCATCTTCGCGCCCCTGACCTTTCTGTCCGGGGTGACCGGGGCTTTTTTCCAGGCGCTGGCCATCTCCATCTCCGCCGCGCTGATCATTTCCTTTTTGGTCGCCTATCTGGCGGTGCCCCTGCTGGCGGATGCCCTGCTGACCAGCCGGGATGCCGAAAGGGCCGAGCGGTCGGGTCGTCTCCTGGGCTGGACCAGCTTGCATTATGGTCAGGTGCTGGGGAAGCTCTTGCGACGCCCCATACTGCTAGTGCCTATTTTGTGCGCTTTTCTGGCCCTTGGGGGCTGGTCCTATACCCAGGTGGGCAGCGGTTTTATGCCCTCTATGGACGAGGGAGGCTTCATCCTCGACTACAAGGCGGCCCCCGGCACTTCCCTCGCCGAAACCGACCGTCTGCTGGACCAGGTGCAGCAGATTCTGGCGAAGACACCGGAGGTGGCGAGCTATTCCCGGCGCACGGGCCTGCAACTGGGGGGCGGTATTACGGAGGCCAATACTGGAGATTTCTTTATTCGCTTGAAATCCCATCGCCGTCGCAATATCTGGCAGGTGATGCAGAGTGTTCGTGGCCAGATTCATACCCAGGTGCCCGGCCTGCGCGTAGAAACGGGACAACTGATGGAAGACCTGATCGGTGACCTTACCGCCGTACCGAAACCTATAGAAATCAAGGTGTTCGGTGCGAATCCCCGGATGCTGGAAAAGGTCGCAGGACAGGTGGCGCGCCGTATCGGGAAAGTATCGGGTGTGGCGGAGGTCTTTGACGGTGTGACCATTGCCGGGGATGCGGTGGATATTCGTGTGGATCCGGTCAAGGCGGCGCTGGCGGGAATGACGCCGGGTCAGGTAACCGCGCAGTTACAGAGCCTGATGGAAGGCAGGGTGGTCAGCCTGATTCCCCAGGGGCAGGAGATGGTCGGGGTGCGGGTGCGTGCGCCCCATGATCTCTGGAATGAAATTCGCCGTCTGCGGCAATTGCCCATCGTCGCGCCGGATGGCCATTATCTGACCCTGGGACAGGTCGCGCGGATTCAGGTCAAGGCCGGACAGGCGGAATTACAAGCCGAAAATCTGAAGCCGATGGTTGCCGTCACGGCACGCATCGAGGGGCGGGCCATGAGTACGGTGATGGGCGAGGTGGAAGCCCGGCTGGCCCATCTGTCCCTGCCGCAGGGTGTGTATCTGCAATACGGCGGCCTCTATCGGGAACAGCAAAAGGCCATGCACGAACTGGCGCTGGTCCTGCTCGCCGCCATTTTGCTGGTGGCGGTTCTGCTGCTCTTTCTCTATGAGCGCTTCACCATCGTGCTCAGCATTCTGGCGACGGCGTTGCTCGCCCTCGGTAGTGTCTTTATCGGTCTCTGGATCACGGGAACGCAACGCAACATCACGGCGATGATCGGTATCACCATGATTGTCGGGATCGTAACCGAAACCGCTATTTTCTTCTTTGCCGAGGCGCAGAACAGCGACGTCTCCGAACTCGTCAGGGCGGGGAGGGCGCGTCTGCGACCGGTTCTGATGACGGCCATTATCGCCATACTGGCCCTGATGCCCCTGGCGATGGGTCTGGGCGCCGGGGCGGAGATGCAGGCTCCACTGGCCATCGCCATCATCTCCGGATTGCTGGCGGAGTTGCCCCTGGTGCTGGTGGTGATGCCGGGCATTTATGCGGTGCTGGAGGGCTTCAGCCGGCGCATGGCGCGCCGGCCCGTAGAAAAGTCATGAGTTGCCGCCAACGGGATGTCCACTGGAAACCGTGTGGGGTGGTTTCCCTTGCGGGATGTCTGCGGGACTGCCCATCCGTCCCGTTCAGCTTTATGATAGAAGGAGGCAGAAGGAAATCACCATTTGAGCTATAGCGCCGAACAATTCACCGTCCTCAAGGGACTCGAACCGGTCAAGTTGCGTCCGGGTATGTATACCCGTACGACTTGCCCTACCCACATCATTCAGGAAGTGATCGACAACGCCGCCGATGAAGCGCTGGCCGGCCAGGCGACGCGCATCGACGTGACGGTCCGTGACGACGGTTCGGTGATCGTCGAGGACAATGGCCGCGGCATTCCGGTCGGCATTCCGCCCGGCGAGTCCCGTCCGGCGGCCGAGCTGGCCTTCACGACCCTGCATGCGGGCGGCAAGTTCGATAAGACGGACATGGAGTCGGCCTACCGCTTTTCCGGCGGTTTGCATGGGGTGGGCGTGGCGGTCACCAATGCCCTGTCCCAGCGCGTGGAGGTCGAGATCAAGACCCGCGACCCCCAGGGTTCGGGGAATGGTCGCTATCGGCTGGTGTTTGCGCAGGGGGACGTATGCGAAGCGCTGACCCGGCTGGAAGACTGCGGCCCGCGCAGCCATGGTACGCGGGTTCAGGTATGGCCGGACAGGCGGTATTTCGACTCGGACAGAATCAATATCCGCGAGCTCACCCATCTCCTGCGCGCCAAGGCCATTCTCCTCCCTGGCCTGCAAGTGAGCCTCGCCCTCCCGGAGCGGGAGCCCGTCGTCTGGAAATATAGCGAAGGTCTGGCGGAATACCTCGCAGAAATCGTCGCTGATCTCGAACTGGCCACGCCGATTTTTGCGGGAGCCTCCTATCAGGACGGGGACAGTAACGGCTTCGCGAAAGGGGAGGGTGCGGGCTGGGCGCTCTGTTGGATCAACGGTGCTGCGCCCAGTCCGGAAACTTACGTCAACCTGATCCCAACGCTGGACGGCGGTACCCACGAGTCGGGCTTTCGGGCCGGGGTTTTTGAGGCGGTGCGCAGTTTTATGGAACACCACAGCCTCGTCCCCGCCAAGCTCAAACTGGTACAGGATGACGTTACCGGGAAGATGGCGCTGGTGCTGTCGGCGCGCGTGCTGGATCCGCAGTTTCAGGGGCAGACCAAAGACAAGCTCACCAGCCGCGACGCCCATAAGCTGATGGCGCAGACCGTGCGTGACCCGCTGGAACTCTGGCTCAACAGTCATCCGGATGCGGGGAAGGCAATCGCAGAGTTGGCGATCCAGAATGCCCAGGCCCGTACCCGCGCCGCGCAAAAAATCGAGCGTAAGAAGGGCTCGGGGCTAGCGACACTTCCCGGCAAACTGACGGATTGTGAAAGTGAGGATATTCAGCGCAACGAGTTGTTTCTGGTCGAAGGGGACTCTGCCGGCGGTTCCGCCAAGGCGGCGCGCGATAAGGAATATCAGGCCTTGCTGCCGTTGCGGGGCAAGGTGCTCAACACCTGGGAGGTGGATGCAGACCAGATCTTCAAGAACCAGGAAGTCCACAATATGGCGGTGGCCCTGGGCATTGAGGCCCACGGTTTCCAGGCGGACCCGGATCGGGTGCTGGCCGGGCTGCGCTACGGCAAAATCATGATTCTGTCCGATGCCGATGTAGATGGCAGCCATATTCAGGTACTGATTCTGACCCTGTTCCTGCGGCACTTCCCGGCGCTGTTGCAGCGCGGCCATGTGTTCGTGGTCAAGCCGCCTTTATACCGGGTGGATACCACCTGGCGCGGCAAGGCCCGTAAAATCTACTGCGAGGCAGAGGCGGAGCGGGACGCGGCGATAGATCGCCTGCGCACCGAAGGCGTCAAGGAAAACGCCATCTCGGTGCAGCGTTTCAAGGGCTTGGGTGAGATGAATCCGGATCAGCTCTGGGAAACCTCCATGTGCCCGGATACCCGTTCCCTCGTCCCGTTGTCTATGACGGCGGCCGATCAGGCGGCGCTGCATGCCCGCTTCAGCCTGCTGATGGCCAAACAGTCCGCCGGCGGGCGTCGCGAATGGATGGAGCGCGATGGCTGGACGGCAGATATCGATATTTGAGACGAGGAGTTTCAGACATGGATAACACCCGGGATCTTTTTGATCTCATCGGTAATGCGCACTCCCCGGAAACCGGGGAGGTCACCGACAACACGCCTGCTCCGGTGTCAGCCGAAGCGGTGCAGGAAGTCGCAGCGTTATCTGCTGCCTCGCCAGCACCACCGCCTCCGCCATCCGGGGATGGCGCTCCGGACTCTGGCGAACCTGGGGAGCCGCCGCTCGCGGAATATGCCGCGCGTGCTTACCTTGCCTACGCCATGAGTGTGGTAACCGGGCGGGCGATTCCGGCGCTGGCCGATGGCCAGAAACCGGTGCAACGGCGAATTCTCTATGCCATGCGCGACATGGGGCTGCAACGCTCACCACAGCATGTCAAGTCCGCCCGGGTAGTGGGCGAGGTGATCGGCAAGTGGCACCCCCACGGCGACACTTCGGTGTATGATGCCATGGTGCGTATGGCCCAGCACTTCACCTTGCGCTACCCGGTGGTGGATGGGCAGGGCAACTTCGGGTCTCTGGACGGCGACTCGGCAGCCGCCATGCGCTACACCGAAGCCAATCTGACCCCCATTTCCGAGCTACTGCTGGCGGAAATGGACGAGGGCACGGTCGATTTTCGCAGCAACTATGACGGTACGCTGGAAGAACCCGTCACCTTGCCCGCCCGGTTACCCTTCCTGCTGATGAACGGCGCCTCCGGCATCGCAGTCGGCATGGCTACGGAGATTCCGCCCCACAATTTGCGCGAACTGGCGCAGGTCTGTGCGGAGTTGGTCTTGCGCCCGGACATGGCCGATGACGAAATACTGCAGCAGATTCCCGGCCCCGACTTCCCTGGCGGGGGCCAGATTATCTCGACGCCCGGGCAAATCCGCGAGGCCTATCTGTCGGGGCGCGGCAGCATCCGGGTGCGTGCCCGCTGGGAGGTCGAAAAGCTGGCGCGCGGGGAGTGGCGTATTGCGGTACAGCAACTGCCACCAGGGGTGTCCACCGCACAGATCCTCTCGGAGATAGAAACCCTTTCCAACCCGCAAGCCAAAGGGGAAGGCAAAAAAAAGGCGCTTACTCCGGAGCAGCAGACGACAAAAAACGCCATGCTGTCCCAGATGGATACCGTGCGCGACGAGTCGGGCAAGGCCCATGCCGTGCGGATCGTCATCGAGCCGCGCTCGCGCAACCAGGACCCGCAGAGCCTGATGACCTACCTGCTGGCCCGCACCTCGCTGGAATCCAATCAGTCCGTGAATCTCACGGTGCTGGATCTGGATGGCAAAGCACCGTGTATGCCGCTCACCCGGATATTACGGCAGTGGGTGCGATATCGGGTGACTACCGTACGGCGGCGTAGCCAGTTCCGCCTCGACAAGGCCCTGGCGCGCATCCATATTCTTGAAGGCCGTTTACGGGTGCTGCTGGATATTGACGCGGTGATCCGGGTAATCCGCGAGTCCGACGACCCCAAGGCCGACCTCATGGCCCACTTCGACCTCAGCGAGATTCAGGCAGAAGATATTCTGGAGATTCGTCTGCGGCAACTGGCGCGACTGGCCGGCATTGAGCTGGAAAAGGAACTGGCCGACAAACGGGAAACGGCCGCGTACCTGAGCGCACTCCTGCAGGACGAATCCCGGCTGCGGGCATTGATTGCCGAAGAAATCCAGGCCGACGCCAAAAAATTTGGCGATGATCGTCGCACCCTGCTGGAAGCCGATACCGCCATCACCAACAAATCCATCCAGACCATTGCCGCTGCCATTACGGATGAACCCGTTACGGTGATCGTCTCGCAAAAAGGCTGGCTGCGTACCCGGTCCGGCCACGGGCTGGATACGGCGACCCTGGGTTTCAAGGAAGGCGATGCCTTGTTGCAAGCCTTCGAGGTGCGGTCCGTAGATACTCTGGTCCTGCTGGATCATTCGGGGCGTGCCTACTCCATAGCCGTGGCGCAAATACCGGGCGGGCGGGGCGACGGCATCCCGGTGTCGAGCCAGGTGGATTTTCAGCCGGGCGGCGTGCTGGCTTCCGTAGCCTGCGGCGCCGGCGACAGCCTTTGGCTGGTGGCTGGAACCGGTGGCTATGGATTCCTGACCACGCTGGAAAACATGACCGGGAGGAACCGGGCGGGCAAGGCTTTTTTGACCCTGGACGCGAAGGAGCGCCCCCTGCCTTTGATCCGCGTCACCGACCTTCAGGCGGAAGCGCTCTGTCTGTCTTCAGACGGGCGTGGCCTGCTGTTTCCTTTGGCCGAGGTCAAAAACCTACCCAAGGGAAAGGGGGTCAAACTAATTGCCCTGGGCGCATCGGCCACCCTGCAATCCCTGTCGGTTTATCTGGACGATCAGCCCTTGCCGCGCGGCATGCGGAAAAATCGCGTGGAAGCCTGTCGTGGCCGGCGTGGCGGACGCGGCAGGCCCGTGCGTTAGGCGCTTTTGCGCATTTTGAGTTATCGGCTTTTTTTCAGGCGGGAGGACAGGGTGTGCCAGTGCTGAACGGGAACGCCGCGACGGACAAGATATTATCCGTCGCCCCCATGCTCGACTGGACCGACCGCCACTGCCGGTATTTTTTGCGTCTGGTATGCCCCTCCTGCGTACTGTATACCGAGATGGTCACTACCAGCGCGCTGTTGCTGGGCCGTGATCCGGAGCGCTTTCTCGAGTTCTCGGGGGCGGAGCATCCCTTGATTTTGCAATTGGGCGGTGACGATCCCCAAGCAATGCGTGCCGCCGGAGGGATGGCGCGTGCCTATGGTTATGACGGCCTCAACCTGAACGTGGGTTGCCCGTCGCCGCGGGTGCAGAAGGGCAGCTTCGGGGCCTGTCTGATGACGACGCCCGATCTGGTCGCCGAACTGGTGGCAGCGATGGGCGAAAGCGGCCTACCCGTCAGCGTGAAACACCGCCTCGGTCTTGACCGTGAGGAGGACTACGCGGCGCTGCGTGCCTTCGTCGAAACCGTCGCAACAGCGGGATGCCGACATTTCATCGTGCATGCACGTAATGCTTGGCTCAAGGGCCTGAGTCCCGCAGAGAACCGTGATGTGCCGCCTTTGCGCTGGGATTGGGTGCATCAGTTAAAAAAAGATCTGCCGCATCTGACCATCGAGATCAACGGGGGCTTCCACGATTTGGCGGCCGTGACCGCGCAGTTTTCCGCGGTGGACGGGGTAATGCTTGGGCGCGCCGCTTATCATCATCCCCTGCTGCTGGCGGAAATTGAACGTGCCCTGGGGCGCAGGGAAACGTTGCCGGAACCGGAAGTGATCCTTTCCGGCCTGATAGCCTATGCAGAACGATGGGGAGAGGGGTTGCCTGCGCCGCGCCTGAGTCGTCATCTACACGGACTGCGCTTTGGGCAATGTGGTGCGGGAGCCTGGCGCCGCTTTCTGGGTACAGCGGAACCCGGTGAGAGCGCCGCAACGTTCCTGCGGCGCGGCATGTCACTGCTGGATTGAAGTCAGGCGAGAACGTGGTGGCTCATGGCCAGCAGACTCAGCGTGCGCTGATCGCGGATGCGAAAGTAGACGCGACTGGCTACCCGCCGCATCAGTACCAGGCCACTGTCCTGCAACAGGGCAAGATGCTGCGAGGCGTTGCTATGGCTGGTGTTGATGGCTTTCACGAGGTTCTGCATGCTCATCTCACCGCGTCCCAGCAGGCAGATGATCTTGTAACGCAAGGGGTGGGACATGGCCTTGATTACTTCGGAAAGGTGCTCGATCTTACGTTCGGGAATAATGGGCTTTTGCATGGTCAGACTCCTTACCGTCAGAATGCGAAGGTTGCCTGGAGTTATAAGCATAAATCGTACCATGTTATGATAGCCCTCTGAATTGTTTATATAACTTGTAAATATGCACCTGCCTGTGATGCCTTGGTGCGGGGCAGCATTGTAGACCGTTGGCTACGCTTTTTGGCGGCATATCTCGGAGTCATTGAGTTTTAAGGCATTTTTGCTGTTCACAATGGACGACATCGGCCAGCGCCGACGGAGGATATGGCCCCGCCGTATCTTTTTTCAGAGTTGATTGCGCCAGTAATGGTCTTCCTTGTCCATGATCCGGGTGGCCTCGTCCGGTCCCCATGAGCCTGCCGGGTAGGTGAGGATGTAGTCGGTTTCCCGTCCCCAGGATTTGATGATGGGATCAACGACGCGCCATGCCCACTCCACCTCGTCGAAGCGGATGAACAAGGCTTTGTCACCCTCCATCACGTCCAGCAGCAGGGCCTCATAGGCATCCAACTCCTGTTCGCCGTCTTTGCGGTAGGAGGCATTGAGCTGCACGGGGCGAACACGCATTTCTAGACCCGGTTCCTTGATCTGTATCTCGATTTTAAGGCTTTCCGGTTCCAGGGAAAGCAATATCCAGTTAGGTTCGATGCGTTCGATGCTGGTTTCGCGGAACAGTTGTTGCGGTGTATGTCGGAAGCGGATGGCGACACTGGAGGTTTTAGCGGCGAGGCGCTTGCCGGTACGCAGATAAAAAGGCACGCCCCGCCAGCGCCAGTTGTCGATGTAAAATTTGGCGGCGACATAGGTTTCGGTGACCGAATTGACCTCGACACCCGCCTCGTCCTGGTAACCGGGAACGTGTTTATCATGAACAACGCCGGGACCATACTGCGCGCGCATGGCATAGGCCGTGACGGCCGATTTGGGAATCGGGCGGATGGAACGCAAGACTTTGACCTTTTCGTCGCGCAGGCTGTCCGCCTCCAGGGAGGGCGGTGGTTCCATGGCGATCAGCGTAAGAACCTGCATCAGGTGGTTTTGCAGCATGTCCCGCAGGGCACCCGCCTGATCATAGTATCCGGCCCGGTTTTCAATGCCCATATCTTCCGCCACGGTAATCTGGACGTGGTCGATGTAATTACGGTTCCATATCGCCTCGATCGCGAGATTGGCGAAACGGAAAACCAGCAGATTCTGGACGATTTCCTTGCCAAGATAGTGATCGATACGATAAATCTGGTCTTCACGAAAGTGGTTATGCAGTTGCTCATTGAGTTGCATGGCACTTTCCAGATCATCACCGAAGGGTTTTTCAATCACGATGCGGTAGTCACCTTCCTGATTGAATCCGGCGCCGGAAAGACGTTGTACCACTGGAATAAAATCGGTGGGACGAATGGCCAGATAAAAAATGGTGCCTGCTGGTCTTTCGGCCCCTTCCGGGGTCAGCAGGGCGCGGAGTCTGACAAAAGATTCCGGCTCATGGATTTCCCCGCGCACATATTCAAAATGCTTGCAGAAATCGGCAAAGTGATCGGCCTGATAATTGCTGGCATAGGTTTCCAGTTGCTCATGCAGGAAATCCTGCCAGCCCTTGTCGTCCCATGGGCGTCGACCAAACGCGAGAATGCGCAGTTCGTCGGGCATTCTTCCTGCACAATGCAGGTGATACAGTGCGGGGAGGAGCTTTTTGCAGGCCAGATCCCCGGTCGCCCCGAAAATGACAAACTGACAATTACAATCGCTCATTCAGGCCTCCTTTTGCACGGCGTGACCACCGAATTCGTTGCGCATCATCGCCAGGAGTTTGGCGGCGTAGTCGTCGCGCCCCTGGGAAGCCCAACGCATCTGCAGGGCGAGGGTGATGACCGGCGCGGGAATTTTCAGTGCGAGGGCCGTCTGCGCGGTCCACAGGCCTTCGCCGGAGTCCGCCACTATCGGCGCGATATCGGCGAGCACCTGATCTTTGGCGAGGGTGTCGGCGGTGAGGTCGAGGAGCCAGGAGCGGACGACGCTGCCGTAGCGCCACATATCGGCGACCTTGGCGAGGTCCAGCCCGAATTCGGTTTTGCCCTGCAAAATGGCGAAGCCTTCGGCGAGGGCCTGCATCATGCCGTATTCGATACCGTTGTGGACCATTTTGACAAAGTGACCGCTGCCGACAGGTCCACAGTGCAACCAGCCTTTGTCGGCGGCCGGCGCCAGTGCCTCCAGAAAAGGCGTTACCTGGGCTACGGCTTCCCGGCTGCCGCCGACCATCAGGGCATAACCCTCCTGCAGACCCCAGATACCGCCGGAAACACCGGCGTCTATGTAACGTACCCCTGCCGCCTCCACTTTTTGGGATTGGGCAATGGAGTCCTCATAAAAGGCATTGGCACCATTGATCAGTACGTCATTTCTGCTCAACAAGGGAAGAATGGCGTCGATGTGGCTCTGGGTGGCCTCGCCGGCGGGAAGCATGAGCCAGAGGACCCGGGGGGTAGGCAACGCCTGAACGAGGGCTTCCAGACTGCTGGCGGCGTGCATTCCGGTTTCCTTGGCCAGCTCCGTGGCTTTTTCGGTATGACGGTTGTAAGCGGTGACCTTCATGCCCTTGAGGTGCAGACGCCGTGCCATGTTGGCACCCATCCGGCCCAAGCCCACCATCCCGATGTCCTTATTGCCCATAATCCGCTCCTTTACGTACACGTTTGCCCGAAAATGTTAACATCAGTATAGCCGTTTAAGCCTCTATGTCGCCGTTTCACTGTTATGAAGGAAATTTCCATGCAACTGGGCACACCACTTTCCGCTTCCGCAACCCGCCTGCTCATGCTCGGTGCGGGCGAGTTGGGCAAAGAACTCCTGATCGCTGCGCAGCGGCTGGGTGTAGAGACCATCGCGGTGGATCGCTATGCCGATGCGCCCGCCATGCAGGTGGCCCATCGTTCCCATGTGCTGGATATGACCGATCGGGAGGCTATTCTGGCCGTTGTCAAACACGAACGCCCGCACTATGTGGTGCCGGAAATAGAGGCCATCGCGACATCGGCGCTGGTGGAGATCGAGGCGACAGGTCTGGCGACAGTGGTGCCCTCGGCACGCGCGGTGCAGCTGACCATGGACCGCGAGGGCATCCGCCGCCTCGCTGCGGAAGAGTTGGGCTTGCCGACATCGCCGTACCGTTTCGCCGGAACCTTGGCGGAACTGGAAGACGCGGCGGCGGCGTTGGGCTTTCCCTGTGTGATCAAGCCGGTCATGTCCTCCAGTGGTAAGGGGCAGTCCGTGGTGCGCGGTGCGGCAGATCTGGCGCTGGCCTGGCAGGAGGCGCAGACGGCGGGTCGGGTGGGCGGTCAGCGGATCATCGTCGAGGGCTTTGTGGATTTCGACTTCGAGATTACCCTGCTGACCGTGCGTTCGGCCTTCGGGACGACATTTTGCGCGCCCGTGGGGCATCGTCAGGAGGCCGGTGATTATGTGGAATCCTGGCAACCGCAACCCATGAGCGATACCGCGTTGCGGGAGGCAGAAAAGATGGCGCAACGGGTGACCGACAATCTGGGCGGACGGGGACTGTATGGGGTGGAGTTTTTCGTGCGTGGCACGGAGGTCATCTTCAGCGAACTCTCGCCGCGTCCCCATGATACGGGTCTGGTGACCCTGGCCAGTCAGCGTCAAAGCGAGTTCGACCTACACCTGCGCGCCATTCTGGGTTTGCCGGTGGAACCGGGTTTCCGGCGTCCGGCAGCGTCGGCGGTGGTGCGCGGCAAGGGGCTCGGTTGGGGGCCTGTGTATTCGGGTCTGGAGGCCGCGCTGGCGGTGCCGGAAAGCGATCTGCGGCTTTTCGGAAAGCCGGCGGCCAGCAAACTCAGGCGCCTCGGGGTAGGTATTGCATGCGCCGACAATGTGGAGGAAGCCCGGGAGCGCGCCCGCCGGATTGCGGCGGCGGTCGGCATCAGCCCGGCCCCCTGAGCGGGGCTGTTGCCGCGCTAACGTGATCCGGGTTGCCGGGAGTGGTCAGGCGTTGACGAAAGCGCTGATGCGGTCCAGGGCCATCTCCAGGTTCTTGTCGCTGGTCGCGAAGGACAGGCGGATGTGGCCAGGAGTGCCGAAGGCCGAGCCCGGGACGACGGCCACTCCGGCCCCCAGCAAGGCCTCGGCCAGGGCAAGATCATCCCGCAGGCCTTTTGCCGCCATGACTTCGCGAAATCCCGGAAAGCTGTAAAAGGTACCATCAGAGGGCATGGCGGCAACGCCGGGCAGCACTTTCAGGCGGTTGTAGACATACGTGTGGCGCCGCTTGAAAGCCAGCACCATTTCGTGGATGGCGCTGTCGCCACCTTCCAGTGCTGCCTGGGCGGCTACCTGGGCGACGGAGGTGGGATTGGAGGTGCTCTGGGACTGTACGGTATTCATTGCGGTGATCAGCGTCTTGGGGCCGGCGCAGTAGCCGATGCGCCACCCGGTCATGGCATAAGCCTTGGACACGCCATTCATGACGATGCAGCGTGGAGTCAGATCCGGGCAGGCGTTGGCGATGTTGACGAACTCTTCATCGTGGAAGCGGATTTTCTCGTACATGTCATCGCTGGCGATGAGGACATGGGGATAACGGCGGAGGACCTCACCCAGAGCTTCCAATTCCGGGCGGCTGTAGGTCATGCCGGAGGGATTGGAGGGGCTGTTGATGACCAGCAGGCGGGTGTTGGGCGTGATCGCTTCCTCCAGTTGCTCCGGACTGATCTTGAAATGCTGGCTGGCGCCGGTATCGATGATGACGGGCCGCGCTTCGGCCAGAAGCACGATGTCCGGATAGGATACCCAGTAGGGCGCGGGAATGATGACTTCGTCGCCCGCATCCAGAAGGGCCTGACAAAGATTGAAGAAGCTTTGCTTGCCGCCGACGGAAACGAGAATTTCATCGGGGCGGTATGACAGATGGTTGTCGTGCGCGAATTTGCCGATGATGGCGGCCTTCAGTTCCGGTGTGCCGCCGACGGCGGTATATTTGGTGAAGCCCTGCCGGATGGCGGCAATGGCCGCCTCCTTGATGTACTCCGGGGTGTCGAAATCCGGCTCGCCGGCACCGAGGCTGACGATATCCTTCCCTTCGCGGCGCAGTTGCTGGGCACGGGCGGTGACCGCAAGGGTGGGGGATGGGCGCACCGCATTCACGCGGCGGGAAAGACGGATATCCACGATCGTTCACTCCAGAAGCAATCTCATCGGGCGCCGGGAAATGCGCGCAAGAGCGCAAATGATAAGCATCCTTCGGTTAAAATCAACTGTTTTGCGCAGGGCGGCTATGGGATGGTATCTGGGTATGCGGGATTGACATTACAAGTGACTTGAGGGATACGATCCTCATCAGGTAACCGCCCGGCTCCGCCGGGTGACCGGAAGGCAGGGGGCGCACTCATGGTGGACGTGGAGATAGGGATAGAGGGCATGACCTGTGCCTCCTGCAGCAGCCGGGTGGAGCGCACCCTGAGCCGCTTGCCGGGGGTACGGGCGGCGGTGGTGAATCTGAGCACGGAACAGGCCGCAGTACAGTACGATCCGGCGCAAATCGGCCCTGACGCCCTGATCACCGCTATCGCAGAAAGCGGTTACACGCCGGTGATCGCAGAGACGGAGCTGGTGATCGAAGGGATGACCTGCGCGTCCTGTGTGGGGCGGGTGGAGCGCAGTCTGCGCCGTCTGCCGGGGGTGCTGGAGGCGACGGTCAATCTCGCCACGGAGCGGGCGGCGCTGCGTTATCTGCCGGATACCGTGGACCAAAACACCCTGATCGCCGCAGTGACCGCGGCCGGATATGGCGCGCGCCCGGTGCAGGGGGATGTGGCCGTCGCTGACCGCAAAGCGCAGGCCATCCGCACCATGCGCCGGGACGTGATCCTCGCGGTGGTGCTGGCGGTCCCCATTCTACTGCTCTCCATGGGCATGGCCCTGGTTCCGGCAGTGGATCGGCTGCTGAGCGGCCTGGAGCCTTTCCCGCAGTTCTGGGCCTGGGTGCAGGCGGTATTGGCGACGATCGTGCTCGCCGGCCCCGGCCGACGATTTTTCCGGCCCGGCTTCCTCGCCTACCGCCACCTGTCGCCGGACATGAATTCCCTGGTGGCGACGGGGACCGGTGCGGCCTGGCTGTATAGCATGCTGGTCCTTGTGGCGCCGGACTGGTTTCCCGCCAGCGCCCGGCATGTCTATTTCGACTCCGCGGCGGTAGTGATTGCCGCAGTGCTCTTCGGTAAATATCTGGAAGAACTGGCGAAGGGGAGGACTTCCGCAGCGATCAAACAGCTGCTGGGTCTGCAGGCGAAGGAGGCCCATGTACTGCGCGACGGCACCGAGCTGCAGGTCGCGATCGGCGCCGTCGTTCCGGGCGATCAGGTGGTGGTCAGGCCGGGGGAACGTCTGCCCGTGGATGGCGTGGTCGTGGATGGCGACTCCCATGTGGATACGGCCATGCTCACCGGCGAGCCACTGCCGGAACGCAAAAAACAGGGTGATCCGGTGGTGGGCGGCACGGTGAATCGCGAAGGGCGTCTGCTGATCCGAGCGACCTCGGTGGGCCAGGGCACGGTGTTGGCGCAGATCATCCGGCTGGTGGAGCAGGCACAAACGGGCAAGCTGCCGATCCAGGGTCTGGCAGACCGGGTGGTGCGGATTTTTACACCACTGGTGATCCTGATCGCCTTGCTGAGTTTCTTCTTCTGGCTGCTGTTCGGGCCACCGCCTGCGATCACCCTCGCCATGCTCTCGGCAGTCGCGGTGCTGGTGGTGGCCTGTCCCTGTGCGATGGGGCTGGCCACTCCGGCAGCAGTGATGGTTGGTACCGGGCGTGCCGCGGAGCTGGGCGTGCTGTTTCGCAAGGGGGCAGCACTGGAGTCTCTGGCGGCGGTGGATACGGTTTGTCTGGACAAGACCGGGACCCTGACTTACGGGCGTCCGGCGGTGACCCGGATCGATGCTGCGGACCCAGCGTATGTATTGCAGATGGCCGCCGCCGTGGAGGCCGCCTCCGAACATCCCTTGGCCCACGCGGTGCTGGCCGCCGCCGGGGAGCGTCATCTGGATATCCCGGCAGTGGATGATTTTACGGCCTTTCCGGGGAAGGGTGTGCAGGGCAGGGTCGATGGGCTGACGGTGCTGGTCGGCACGCTGGCGTGGATGGATGAGCAGGGGGTCGTTATGGCGGGCTTCTCTACTGGTGATTTGCAGCAGACCGGCGGGACCATCGTCGGTGTGGCGAGGGACGGCCGCCTACTGGGGCTGCTGGAGATCAGTGATGTGGCTCGGCCGGAGTCCGCTCAGGTGGTCCGGGCGCTCGGGACACTTGGCTTGCGGGTGGCGATGGTGACGGGCGATGCGGAGGCCGCTGCGAGGGTGATCGCCGGCCGGTTGGGAATTGACGACATCTATGCGCAGGTATTGCCGCAGGACAAGGCGGAGATCGTGCGTCGACTGCAGACAGAGGGCCACAAGGTGGTTTTTGTCGGCGAGGGCATCAACGACTCGCCGGCACTGGCGCAGGCGGATGTGGGTATGGCTCTGGCCTCGGGCACGGATATCGCGATGGAAGCGGCGGATATCACCCTCACCCATGGCGATCTGGGCGGGGTGATTACCGCCATTCAGGCGGCGCGCCAAAGCATGCGGACCATTCGCGGGAATCTGTTCTGGGCTTTTTTTTACAACATACTGCTGATACCGGTGGCGGCCGGTGTGGCTATCCCTCTGGGGATTCAGCTCAATCCGATGCTCGCCGGCGTGGCCATGGGCCTGTCTTCGGTTTTCGTCCTCAGCAACAGCTTGCGGCTGAAACGTTTACAGCCCTGGGTGGCCTCACCGGAAGCGCCGGTCGGGTGAATGGAGTATGCTGAAGTATTTTCCGAGCATTGTCAGGTGATATGTGGCGCAAAATCCGTGGCAACGTCCGGTCAACAGAAATGTCTGGGTGTTATGGAAGCTCAAGCCGTTTTTGCTGACCCGTCGCGTGCATCTGCTGTTCTATGCACTGGCCCTGTTGCTCAGCGCCGCCAGTGCGCTGGTGCTGCCGCAGGGCGCGCGCTGGGTACTTGATCAGGGGTTTCAGAGCTATTCGGCGCTGGTCTGGATCAGTGCCGCCCTGCTGGGGCTGGGACTGTTCACCGTCGCCATGCGTGCCCTGCGCGATGCCCTGGCCACCTGGATCGGACAAGACGTGGTAGCGGACCTCCGTACTGCGGTGTTCCGCCATGCCTTGCGTCTACCTGCGGTTTTTTATGAGGTTTTTCGTTCCGGAGAGGTCATTTCCCGGCTCAGCAGCGATGTGACCATCCTGCGTTTTGGCTTGACCGGGGTGCTGGGGCGCAGCTTGCAAAGCGGCATTACCCTGCTCGGGGCGCTGGCACTGATGGCCGCCACCCTGCCGCAACTGATGATCCCCGGTCTGGTCGCCTTGCCCCTGCTGGTGCTCATCAATCTGAAATCCGGTCGCCTGCAGCGCCGCTATAGCCGCAAGGAGCAGGATTATCTGGCCGATCTGAGCGCACACACGGAAGAGTCGATCAACGGTATCCGGGTGATTCAGGCGCTGACCCTGGAGCCGCAGACGGAAGAGCGCTACCGGCGTGATATCCGCTTGTTGCTTGGGCAGGTCTGGTCCCGGGTGGTGGTGCAGTCGTGGTCCACCTTTCTGACCGGCGGGCTGGTATTTCTGGTGCTCAGTGTCATGCTCTACTGGGGTGGGCTGGCCGTGTTGCGCCATCAGGTGGGGATCGGCGTGCTTGTGGCTTTTCTGCTCTATGCGCTGATGGCGGCGACTTCCCTGGCCTCCCTCGGCGAACTGTGGGGCAGTATGGCGCGATTGGCCGGCGCAACGGAGCGGCTGCTGGCCTTGCTGGACGAAACGCCGGAGATGGGTGCCATCTCCTCCGCACAGGATTCAGAGCCGACCCACGTAAACGGTGGATTGCCGGCGCAGCGAGCAATACGGGCCGCCGGCCTGCATCTGGATAACGTCTCGTTCAGTTACCCCTCACGCAGCGATTCTCATGCGATTGAGAATATCTCCATAGATATCGCCGCAGGCGAAACGGTGGCTTTTGTGGGGGCTTCCGGAGCGGGAAAGAGCACAGTATTTTCTTTGCTGCTGCGCCACTACCAGCCGGATCAGGGCCGCATTTTTCTGGATGGGGTCGATATCAACACCTTGCCGCTCCGCTCCCTGCGTCAACAACTGGCGGTGGTGCCCCAGCATCCCGTGATTTTTTCCATGAGCATTGCGGAAAACATCATGATGGCCCGTCCCGGCGCAAGCGAGGCTGAACTTCACGAGGCGGTGCATGCCGCACGGGTGGATGAATTTTCCGATCGCCTGGAGCGTCGGCTGCAGACCCATGTGGGAGAGAAGGGCGTTACGCTTTCGGGCGGGCAACGCCAGCGTGTCGCCATTGCCCGGGCCATACTGCGCAATCCGCGCGTACTGATCCTGGATGAGGCAACGAGTGCCCTGGACGCGGAAAACGAGCGCATCATTCAGGAAGCGCTGGGTAATCTCATCGCACAACGTACCACCCTCGTTGCCGCCCACCGGCTGGCGACGGTCATCCACGCATCGCGCATTGCGGTGCTGGATAAGGGCAGACTGATCGCGGTGGGGAGTCACCAGGAGCTTCTGGAGTCCTGTCCGGTTTATCGTCAGTTCGCGCAGTTGCAACGCTTGCATGACGAGGGCCATGGCGAAGGTGCCGAAGTATTAAAAATTCGCGCGTGAGTGGGAGTGGCGAACTATAGTTGGCATGCGGGGTCTCAAAACGGGTGGTGAAAAGGATTTTCATCCGCTAGCGAGTCATCGTATGCCCGTATATTTTCGGCAATTGAGGGTGGGAGGCCCTGTATGAGCACGGATTTCGACCAAAATACTGCCTGGATCAGGCGGGCACAAACCGATATGAAGGCTTTTGTGGAAGGGCTGGCGTCGCGTCTTGAAGGCGATATGCCGGGGTTTGTCGAAGTGGAGCGCAAGAGGGACGGACTTTTTGCCAAAACCAGCCACATCGAAGCCATCACGATTCATACGGACAACAACGACTATTTCCTGAAGCAGAACGGCGTACACGTCAGCACGGTGCGCGCAAAAACGGTGCGTGGGGTCGTCCTTAAGCATGAGGACCTGCCGCTGTCCGTTTGGCTGGAAAGCCTGGTCGCCGATCTGGCGGATCTTTCCGGCGCAATGCGGGGTGCGAGTAATACCCTGCACGACTTTCTCATGGGGTAATCTCAAGGAGGGCTTATGTCCATTTGGGACAAAATCAAACAGGGTATCGAAGAGGTTGCTCTCGATGCCCGGCACGCCGCAGAAAATATCGGTCAGAATGCCAGCAAAGGCATCCGCTCACAAACCCCTGAAGAAATGCAGCGCTACTCCGAATGGGAGCAGGCGCTGCGCCAGCGCCGCCTCCCTTCCTTCGTTCAAAGCCGCATGTTCCAGACCAGCCAGGGGCGATTGCCCTGGATCAGTACGGCGAAGGCGTCCGAGCTGCTGCTGCAGCGCAGTCACGGCGTGCAGCCCATCGGCATGGTGACCGGCAACTGCTGGTACCATTTCGGTTATTCCTGGACTCAGGGGCACTATGACGGCTGGCACACGGCAGTGGAGCGTATGCGTCTGGAGGCCCTGGCGCTGGGTGCCAATGCTGTCGTCGATGTGCGGATGCAGGTACACCGCGGCGAACACGAAGACATGGACTATGGTGTTACCGGTACGGCCATCCGCATTCGCGGTTTGCCGCCGTCCGCGGAGCCCGTCGTAGCCACGGTTTCGGCACTGGAGTTCGTACGACTGCTGGAAGACGGAGTGGTGCCCGTGGGCATTGCCATAGGTGCCAATTTTGACTGGTACAGCCCGTGGATGGGGACCGTTGCTGCGCAGGCTGCCCAGTCCGCCCCCTTTGCCGCACGTTACTGGAATATGGAAATCACTGACCTGTCGGCATTCCAGGAAAATGTTCGCCGTCGTGCCCTCTACGATTTACGCGAAGACGGGCGGCGGATGGCGGCTGCGGTACTGGCCCACACCAGTTACACCCAGATGTTTCATGTGGCCGGAGATCAGGACAATCCGGAACGCTTTCTCTGCCGTCACATCAGTATTGGCACGGCCATCAGCTATCTGCCGCAAAACGCCCCCCAGCACGAGTTGATTCCCATGATTTCTCTTGTTGATCACCCATTGAAAAGTGCTGCCACTGCACGAAAGGATCTCATATGACCGATACCGCTGAACAACTGGCTCCTCATGCCGTCGAACGTCTGAAGGGTTTACGCTCGCAGGGCAGCCATGAGGGCATTTTTACCTCTGATCTCTCCGTCAATGAGTTCGTCATGGTCCGCAAGGCCAATTTTGAGCCATTGGGGCTGGTCGTGGGCTCGTGTATTTACCACATGGGTATCCAGTATGGAAACTGGAACCAGAACATGGAGATGGACGTTCTTTCTCAGGCGATGTATCAGGCGCGTGAGCTGGCCATGAGCCGCATGGAACAGGAGGCCATCCTGCTCCAGGCGGATGGTATCGTCGGTGTGCGCCTGGAAGTCAAACGCATGGAATGGGATCAGGAAATTCTCGAATTCATGGCGATTGGTACGGCTATCGCGCATCGCAGCGGCGCTTCCGGTTTCAAGGGGGTGGGGGGCAAACCCTTTACCAGCGATCTCAGCGGACAAGACTTCTGGATGCTGCTGCAGGCGGGTTACCGGCCGATGGAAATGGTGATGGGTTCCTGTGTGTACCATGTCGCCCACCAGGGGATGTTGAAATCCCTGGGCAATGTCGGACGCAATACGGAAATGGAGCAATTTACCCAGGCCATGTATGACGCCCGTGAATTGGCGATGGAACGGATGCAGCATGAGGCCCAGGAGGCGCAGGCTGACGGCATTACCGGCGTACAACTGCATGAAGGCAGTCATAATTGGAAGCCGCATATCATCGAGTTTTTTGCGGTGGGCACGGCGGTGAAGGCCATGGAAAACGCCGATGCGCTGGTTGATGCCCTGAGTCCGCAACTGGTGATTCCGGTGAATGATTGATGCAACGAACGGCACGATGCCGTCCCAAGGAGTGATCTGATGTCGATATTCAAACATGCCGCAGAAATACTGGAAAGCAAGGTAAACCATTTTCTCGATAATGCGGAGGACCCGGCAGAAACCCTGGATTTGTCCTACGAGAAAATGATTGCCAATTTGCAGGATACCAAAAGGCATCTTGCCGATGTGGTGACGGAACGGGTTTCTTTGGAAAACCAGATGGCACAGGCCCGGAAGGCAGCGGATAAAGCCGACGCCGACGCCCGAATGGCACTGGGCGCCAACCGCGAAGACCTGGCGCGTGCCGAGCTGGCCCAGAAGCAGTCCGAGTTGCAGAAGATCGCCTCCCTCCAGGAAGCCCACGATACCGTCGCGGCCCAGGCGCAGAAGCTGACGGACTACGAGAGCAAGCTGCGGGACCGCATAGAGCAGTTCAGAACCCAAAAGGAAGTGATCAAGAGCCAGATGACCGCGGCGCAGGCAGAAGTCAAGGTCAGCGAGTCGCTCACGGGCATTGGCAAAGGCATGGACGACGCCGGCGACGCCATGCGCCGCGCCCAGGATCGCACCCGGCAAATGGAGGCCAAGGCAGTGGCCATGGATGGCCTGATGGCGTCCGGTGCGTTGAGTGACCCCTTGGACAGCCGCAGCCAGACCGAAAAAGAGCTGGATGAGGTGCGCGCTACGAGTGGTGTGGATGACGACCTCGCCCGGCTCAAAGCGGAAATGGCGAAGGATAAAGGCACACCGGGAAGCGGCGCTGGCGGCGCTTGAAATGGGTTGGGGGGATGTGGCGAAGGATTGACCAAACTCTCTTCTGTGAGTATATTACGCCCTTCACGCGCTCGTAGCTCAGCTGGATAGAGCAACTGGCTACGAACCAGTAGGTCGGCGGTTCGACTCCGTCCGAGCGCACCATGTAAAACAGGCACTTAGCGCACATTGCTAGGTGCCTTCATTTTTTTCTGGGTTAACCCAGGGCTAACCTCGTGAGGAAAAAAGGGTAGCCGGCCTGTTCCGGCCAGCAGTGATCTAGGTGTCACGATGATGCCTCTTTCTCACGTTCCAGCGTATTGGCCAAGTCCCCCGTGGAGCCGATGCGCACTCGCTTGCTATGATGCTATCAGTGGCGCCTTGTCCAACGACACATGAGTCTGAACGGGGTAGCGTGTTTCCACGCTGAGATGAGTCTGAAAGCGGACTGGAGTCTGGGATCATCCGGAGATGATCGTGACTCTACATACCGACAAGCTCAGCACCCTGGAGCAACAGCGTGCCTTCGCCGACGGCACCCAGGCCAGATCCTTCCAGGCGTCCAGCCGCCAGGAAGCCTATGACTGTATCGCCGACACCCTGCGCCGTTTCCACTACGAGCGGGCCTGGAGATTTTTTTGGGTTTCCACGCCGCCGTGCCGCGCACAGCATCAGCAACGATGGGACGGAAACACTCGAGTGCCTGGTCATCGGTCAGCGACTGGATCAAGATGTCGCGGATTACCCGAATCAGCATAAACGCCTGTACCGTAATAACGGGGAATGGAATCTGGTGGATATGGCAGATATCCGTGTGTTGCGCGAACCCACGCAGAAATAACAGGAAATTTATGAAGCTCGCAAAATTCGATACCCAGCCGTCGCCGCACTTCCTGATGGAAAGCGCCACCGTAGATTATGCGCATGCCGATATCCGCAAGTTGGCGTCCGCTCTGTCCTCTGACGATATATATCGCAATATCGGAGCCATCCCATTGACGCCTGTCCACCCGCTACTGATTTGTGCGTAAGCGAGTCTACGGCGCCGCACATTGAATAGCGCGGAGACCGACCATGTACTGCCCTGACCCGTTTGCAGAAACCCGCCCGGAAATCCTGCGGGCACTGATTCAGCGTTATCCCCTCGCAACACTGGTCAGCATCGGTGCCAATGGTCTGGAGGCGAATCATATTCCCTTGTACCTCGCACCCGGCGAAGGACCGCAACCGGTGCTGCAGGGACATGTGGCGCGCGCCAACCCGCTGTGGCGGGAGCCACCCCCGGACGGCGAGGTGCTAGTCATCTTTCAGGGGCCGCAACACTACATCAGCCCCTCGTGGTATGCGACCAAGGCGGAAACCGGCAAGGTAGTGCCCACCTGGAACTATGCCGTCGTTCATGCCTACGGTCCGTTGCACGTCAAGGACGATCCCGCTTGGGTACGGCAACAGATGGTCGCCCTGACCGCACAGCAGGAGAATGGCTTTACCCTGCCCTGGCAGGTGGATGATGCGCCTCGGGATTTTACGGAGCGTCTCATCCAGCAGGTAGTGGGCATAGAAATCCCCATCTCCCGCTGGATGGGTAAGTGGAAGGTCAGCCAGAACCAGCCGGTTGGTAACCGGGATACTGTCGTCGCGCACCTGGGGCAGCAAAAACAGCCTGACTCCGGGGCCATGGCTGAATATGTTCTGGCCAGCCTGAAAGACGGCAAAAAGGGCCATCCCGGATGACGATTACCGTGGGTTTTCTGATGTTTCCGAACATTCAGTTGGAGGATCGTTTCAGGTAGCGTGATCGGCGGTTGGCCATCGGGCGCTTGTCGTGTTAGATTCTGGACTCATCTTCAGGGCGGGGCGAAACTCCCCACCGGCGGTAAGCCTGTTTGTTGTCAGGCAAGCCCGCGAGCGCTCGCGTTCACGCGAGGTCAGCAGATCTGGTGTAATTCCAGGGCCGACGGTCACAGTCCGGATGGAAGAAGATGTTGATGCACGGCACGCTTGTTGCGTTTTCACGCGACATAGCGCCGTGTGTCCGCGTTTGCCCTGAAATGTTTTTCGCTTTTTCTACCCGCGAGGAGCGTTTCATGTCTGTTCAAACTACCATATTGTTGAAGAATGATGTTGCTGTAACCCGCCGGGAATGGCATCGGGCACTCGAGGCCATGCGTGCCGGCCGCCCGGTTATTCTCCTGGATGATTCCGATCGGGAAAACGAAGGTGACCTTATTGTCGCTGCCGAACGTCTGACCGTGGCGACCATGGCGATGTTGATCCGTGAATGCAGCGGAATCGTGTGCTTGTGTCTTACCCCGGAGCATGTGGCCCGCTTGGAGTTGCCGCCCATGGTGCAACAGAACGAAAGCCACTTTGGTACCGCCTTCACCGTTTCCATAGAAGCTCGGGAAGGGGTGACCACCGGGGTATCGGCAGCGGATCGTGTGACCACCATTCGGGCGGCTATCGCGTCCGGCGCCCGGCCCCGGGATATCGCCCGTCCCGGCCATATCTTTCCGCTGTGTGCGCATCTGGAGGGGGTATTGGGTCGACGCGGGCATACGGAAGGTTCCGTTGATCTGGCGCGACTGGCGGGCCTGGAGCCAGCGGCGGTGCTCTGCGAGTTGATGAATCCTGACGGCAGCATGGCCAAAGGGGACGATATCACCCGTTTCGCAGCCCGCCACGATCTGCCTGTCATCACCATAGAGGATGTAGTGGCATTGCGCCTGCAAGAGGAAAAAACCCCGATTTTGCCGTGAGTGCATAGGGGGTGACGACTACGCTGCCGACGGCATCTTGCCGGGTCTTGTCCAGACGGGATTCGGGTGGCCGTAAAGACGACCGTCAGTCTGGTAAAGGCATGGAGCTAAGCAACGGCGTGGAAATGACAGCGACCACCAGATAACTGCTCACCACCCAACTGATCTGGGTTTTTTTCTCCGCCGATAAAGTGCCCGCCATATAGATCAGCGCCACGACGCTCACGATGGTAATGTCGAGCACTTGCATGACCGTGGCGGTGAGCAGCGCGGTACTGTGAGCCAGAAACGGCGCAGCACAAGGGTGCGATCGTTTTTGGCGTTGCTCTGGCAGGCCGATGGTGTAGGAGTAGGTGAGGACATGACGGCAGTGTATCTGCCGGATGGAGCGTGATGGTTCACTGTATGGTGAACCATCTTTGCGCAGGCTGGTCTTTTGCGGTGTTGCCGCTCTCGCGGCGAGACTTCAGGAAAGGGCTGTCATGCGGGGATTGTTCAAGAGCTGCAGTGCCAAAACTTCGATGCCTAGCAGGCACCCAAATATCGCTGCGATCTGGAACCCGGAGTCGATCCGCACAAGGCTTGCCAGTCCCGAGGAGATCGACCCGATCACCAACATCAGGAAGCCTTGCAAACTGGCGGCAACGCTGGCCCGATGGGCGAATATACCCATAGATCGCGCCATCGCATTGGGAAAGATAAAGCCTTGTGCAAAGGCGACTAAAATAACGCCCGCCATGATGAGATAAATTTGCACTCCAGAACCGCTGGCTATCATGCAAACGACGCCGAGGAAGAATAGGAGAATACCGGCCTTCATGATGGGCATACTTTTGAAACGAGGAGCTACCACCCTGTTGATCAAGGTTCCCAGCAGGTAGCTTGTCCCGCAGATAAGCGCGGTGGTACCGAAAAAGGAGGCGCTATGGCCGAGTTTTACCTGGATGAGATAAGGACCAAGGATATTCCACATCAGAAACGCCGAAAAACTCCCGCCAAGTAGGATGACGGACAGGAGGAACTCCCTGCTGGAGAGAATTTCTCCATATCCCAGGAGCGCATATCTGGGCGTTTGCCGTTTGCTGACGTCGAGAGATTCGCGCATACCGAACAGCACAAATAACAGCACGGTAAACCCGTAGAAGCAGTAAATGGCGAAGTTCCAACGCCAGCCTACAGAATCTTCGACCAGTCCACCAATATACGGCGCAATGACAGGGCCTAACCCAAAAGCCAGGCTGAGGTAAATAATAGCCACGCGAAAACGATCGCCCTTGAAGTTGTCCACCAACATGGCGCGGGCGACCACCTGACAAGAACCGATCGCGAAGCCTTGAAGTGCCCTGGCAATCATCAAGGTCTCAATACGGTGCGCCTGGGTAGCGAGCACGCTGCCCACGATAAAGGCGAACAGGCCCGTCAGCACTGCGGGTTTACGTCCTTTGGTGTCGGAAAACAAGCCAAAGAACAATTGACCTAGCGCATAGGCGACGAGGAACACGGTAATCGTGCTCAGCATGACCGCTTGGGAGGTGTGCAGTGCGCGTCCTATGGCCGGAATACTCGGCGCATAGAGGTCGATGCCAATGCCGCCAAGGCTGTTGATAAAGGCTGCCAGAAATATGGTAAAGTTTTCAGATCGTTTTGACGTGCCGATCATGGTGACTCCGGTTCACGGGCTGCGATTTCCAAATCGGAAATGGCCTCGCCCGGCAGGCTGAGCAGGACCGCCTTCAGAAGACGGGCCAAATGTTGCCTGTCTCCGTCGCTGAGGCCACCAAGCACCATCTCCTGCGTCGCGACATGGATGGCAACGGCTGCCTCAGTGACCGCCAGGCCGTTCGCGCTCAGGTGAACCGAGAGCCCCCGGCCATCGGCTGGGTTGACAACTCGCTCGATCCATCCGGCCGACTCCAGGCGTGTAAGGCGATTGGTGATGGCCCCGGATGTGAGCATCAATGACCGATAAAGCTGCGTTGGCGACAGCGTATAGGGCAAACCGGAGCGACGCAGTGTCGCCAGCACATCAAACTCTCCCTCATTGAAACCGAAAGGAGAGAGTGCTTCACTCCGCGCTTTTTCCAGGTGCTTGAGTAGCCGTCCCATGCGTCCGAAAACGCCCATGGAACTGACGTCCAGATCAGGCCGCTCCCTGGCCCACTGGTCGAGAAGGAGGTCTACATGGTCCTTGGGTATTGGGGGTTTCATCGGGGCGGCCATCCTTGGTGGAACTATCTTAATACTAAGATAGTTCTGTGGTGGACCGTTGGCAAATGGTGCTGGCGGCTGGGTTTTTCTTCGTGCTAATTTGTACAGTATTCTGCGCTGGAATCATACGTGACTCCCCGTGCGAGGGGGCGGCGGCGAAAATCGCAGACCAACACCCAGTCGATTCCAGTGATTGATGGTGCCGATGGCCACCGTCAGGAACGTCACTTCTGTTTCCGTGAACTGAGACTGCAGTGTCTCATAGACGGCGTCGGGCGCCCCCTGGGTCGCGAGCGCCGTCAGACATTCCGCCCACGCCAAAGCGGCCCGCTCCCGTGCAGAAAATATACCGGCATCCCTCCAGCCCGCGACCAGATCCAGCTTGACCGGTTCCACACCGATTTGACGGGCGACATTCAGATGATACTGAATGCAGAACGCACAGCCGTTGACTTGCGATACCCGCACCTTGATCAGTTCCGTCAGGTTTTTTTCGAGGCCGGAATCATCGACCGCTTTCCCCATCGCCAGGAGTGCGGCGTACACTTCGGGCGCGGTCTTGGTGAAGGAGAGGTAGGCAATACGGGCATGCTCCGTGGACAT
>Ga0172381_10000338_pt1 | contig 57070 bp, 65 predicted proteins | sample Leawel6488metaG_FD_119754 | JGI IMG/M metagenome (GOLD analysis project Ga0172381, IMG submission 119754) | Leachate microbial communities from a municipal landfill in Southern Ontario, Canada - Leachate well 64-88 metaG | ecosystem: Engineered > Solid waste > Landfill > Unclassified | place... | reverse complement strand
TTGAAACAAGCCTGCGAAAGTCAGAAAACAGGGTGGGGGGAATTGCAGCCAGCATGAGCCTTTTCACCCCCTCCCTGAATTTCTGGCACTCGTTGCCTCGCACCGAAATTCATCCCTCCCCTCTCACTCGCTTCGCTACGCCGCCAGGCTCACACGCTTCGTACCTCAGCGGTTCGCTTTGTCAAGGGGGCGGGCAGCATGGAATAATTTTATAAGTCGATAAGTTGAAGGTTCGAACGGTTCTATTCCCCATTACCCATTACCCATTTCCCCGCTAGTAACTCATCTGCCAGCCTTCGTCGATGATTCGGCCCGGGCAATAGTAACCGGACTTATTTGTTCCGCCGTTATATCCGTAATCGCAACGATTGTTAGTTTTCCAATAATTAAATTTGGCCCCACCCATAGGATATAGAGCAGGCCCCTTGTCATTGTCAATTACAAACCGAAATATATCACGTCCAAGAGCATTAGGTTTTTTGAGGCCGTTTACATCTATATAAACATTAGTCATACACATTTTTGTTAAAGCATCAGTTGAATTACTACAGCTTATGGATGGAGTAGCCAAAGAAATTGACATACCATCTGCTGTTATAAATCTGTAATAGGACGTACTGTCATTTCCAGAGGTAGGGGTAGTGCCGTCAAAAGTCGTTGCCACTGTGTCCGAGAAACAGCCTGAGGTGGTAGTATCACAGTTTTTTACAACCTTAAAATATGTAGCTATTTTATCACCCATGGTATGTAAATCGGCCGAATCAAAGAAACAGCTCAAATCGCCAATGCAGCCACCGTCGTTAGCCATTTGAATCAGTGCCTGATTCCACGTTGAGAAAGCTTTTTGTAAGCTCGTAACATAAATCTGCTTTTGCGTATTCGCCACCAAGGTCGGAATTGTATATTCAGCCACAACTCCGATTATACCAAGCACGATAAGGACTTCGGCAAGAGTGAAGGCGGGTTGAAAGGTCGAACGGTTGAATGGCCGAAAGGTTAATTTTTCAACGTCGTTGCGAGGAGAAACGAAGTTTCGACGAAGCAATCTTGCCAATGTACGCCCACAGGATAGATTGCTTCGGTGGATTCCCTTTGTCAGGGCCGATAACCAATGTCTCGCAATGACGTAAAAGCGTGCAATTGTATTTTTGTTTAGCATTTAAAATCCTCTGATTTCATTTAATGGGATTATTATAGGTTATTTTAAAGAAAAAAGCAAATTGTTTACATTTTATTAAGGGAAACGGGAAAAGGAAATTGGTAATTGGGAATTGGTAATTGAACCGTTCGACCATTCAACCATTCGACCTTTCAACTCTTCGACCTATCAACTTATCGACTTATCGACTTATAAACTTATAACCTTTCAGCCCTTCAGCCCTTCACCCTTCCAGCCCTTAAGCCCTTCAACTTATCGGCTTATCACTCACGGCTCTACACTTCCCCCCGGACTACCGCTTTTATATATTCAAACAAATTCAATTTTATCAAGGTTTTTTGCTCAAATTTGATATCTTCACCCTGAAATAAATCCTTTTTTAAAAAATCTTTTACTTCCGTGTCCTCGTAAACCGTCAAAAGTAAAAGGTCAAAATCCGTTTCCAGCAAATCATAAGGGCTAAATTTTTTGTACCCGTAGTAGTCACCTTCGTAATTATCCTTAAACTGCATATCCGCAACACCTATGACGTTCAATTTCGAAAGGTCATAATTTCGGATTAAATCTCCCGCAAAGAGATCCGCACCGTATAAAATTATCCTTTTGTACCCGTACTCTTTTGCGATTTTGTCAATGGCTTTTTGAGCCTGTTTCTTTTCAAGATAATCTTTAAAATTCGTTTTCATTATGCCTCTCCTTTTTGTTTAATTCTTTTCAGCAACGTTTTTGCTTCTTCCATCTCCGGAAATATTTTCAGTGCTTTCCTCAATTGTTTTTTTGCCGATTTCATATCGGATAATTTTTCATAACACCTTGCACTGTTTATCAGCAAAGTTACATTCAATGGCATTTTTTTTAACAGTTCCAGGAAAATTATGTTGGCTTTTTCAAATTCTTTTAATTCAAAATAATTGAGTGCCAGAAGGTTTTCGACCTCCGTTGTTTGATTTTTTTCCCATGATTTTATCAAAAACAGCTGTGCTTTTTCAAAATCCTTCAAAGAATAATTAATTTGACCCGCAATATATAAAACAAAATCATTTTCAGGACAAATCTTAAGTGCAAGTTCGCAGTATTCTAATGCTTCGTCAAGTTCCTTGAGTTCAAGCGAGTTCAATGCGTTAAAAATTAATATATTAGGATTTTTCGGGTCTTTGTCAAACGCTTTTTTGTAAAATTCTTTTGCTTTCAGGAAATCCGAAGTCGAATAAAAGAAATTTGCATATTCAAAAATTATTTCAACATTCTCCGGTGCAAGTTCATAGGCTTTTTCAAACTCATCCTTTGCATAATCAAAAAGCCTTTTGCTCAAATAAATAACTCCCAAATCTTTGCGTGCAAAAGCCGCCTCGGGGTTTAATTCTATTACTTTTTTCAAAATCTTTTCAGCTCTGTCAACATCACCGGTATTTACACAAATCAGTGCATATTCGTAGTAGATTTCCGCAGAAACCATTCCCTGCGATATAATTTTTTCGTAAATTTCTTTAGCTTTCAACGGCTGGTTAATCCTTAAATATAAATTGGCCAATTTTTGCGACATAACAGCGGATTTCGGATTCAAAAGAACGAGCTGAGACAAAATCCCTGCCGCAAAAGTATATTCGCCAACCATTTCGTAGCAGCAGGCCAAATTGTACTGGAAATTATGTTTCTCCGGATGCAGTGCGGCCAGCTTTTTGTAATGCTGTATCGCACTTTGATACTGTCCCGATTTAAGCTCTGAAAGTGCCAGCGAGACCAGATAGTGTTCCGAGTTCTCAATATCGTAAGCCTTTTGAAAGTATTCGCAAGCTTCTTTATGCTGATTTTGTATCTGCAAAATAGAGGCAATATTATAAAAGGAGAGTGAATTTTTAGGATTTAACTCTGCAGCGGTCAAATAACTCTGATATGCCTTATCTTTCTGCCCAACCGTTAAATAAGCCGTACCTAAATTGTTGTAAAGCTGTGAATGTTCGGGGTTAAGTTCAAGTGCCTTTTCAAAATAAGGTATACTGCCCTCGAAATCTCTCAAACTCAAAAGTGCGGTTCCGGCCAAATAATAAAACAGATAATCGTCCTGAACAAGTTCCAGAGCTTTTTGAGATAGTTCCAAAGCCTTTTCAGGCTCCTTGTTTTTGATATAAACCACCCCGAGATTTTTGTATGCATCAGTGTAATTCTCCCGAAGCTCTATAACCTTAAGGTATGCCGTTTTTGCGTGAAGAAAATCATCTAAGTTATCATAGCAGTTCCCCAAATAAAACCAGCTTGTAGCGTCATCAGCCTTGTGTTTGACTACTGTTTCAAAATTATTCTTCCCTTCGCTAAACAACCCCAAATTAACGTTGCACAACCCCAAAAGTTTCAAAGCATCAACATTATTTTTATCCGCCTCGGGCAGATTTTCTAATATATCTTTTGCTTCCTCAAACTTCTTTGAGGCAATTAAATCATTTATTTTGTCTAAATCCGTAGTGTTCATGAGTAAATTATAGTACAAAAAGGGGAAATGAGAAAGTAAAACGGTGTAAAAAAGCAGAGCAAGTGCATTAAATTTTTACAACCTACCTCTTCCCTGTTTCTCTTTTTACGCCTCTACGAAGAGCCTCTGCCCCACAATATTTGCCTTGCCGTTGTAATATCCGGCGAAATACCCGCCGCTCACGGGGTTGTTTTTCGCATATGAGGAATAATAATTGCTCCGACTGTCGGAACTTACAAAAGGGTTTGCAAACGGGTTGTTTGAAACAACCTTAACCGCTGTACTTGATTGAACATTATTTGGCATGAACGCCTTTGATAACAAATTCACTATATTAACAACCATAAAAATCCTTTCGCATCACTTACATTATTATTTTTAATAATTTTTTTTTATAAGTCATCTATATTATATAATTAAAACCGGACAAAGTTAATAGTTCTTAATAAAAATCATACGCTTTGAGGATACGGAAGACTTAATAAAAAAGAGGCTGTCCAAAAAATCATGGGCAACCTCTTTTTTATTAAATCTTTATCTTAAGCTATTTGGCCGTTAATTTCAGTGATAAGGTATCTGGCAACCCATTCAAAATCTTTGTTGGTTTTTGCAGCTTTTCTGAGGTATTCGACTGATTCGTCACCTATTCTTATAAGAGTCATGGCAACGACGCCGCGTTTGACACCTTGAACAACCTGAAGCTGGTCTACAAGTTCGGGAACAGCTGTTTTGCCGATGTTAACCAGAATATTTTCAATCTCATTTTTTGCTATATTGTCAGCATTTTCCAACTTTGACAAAAAGTAATTAATTGAACCTGCCGTATTTTCTATTTTATTAAGCACTGCTTGCATTTTGTGATGTCTCCTGTCTGCCGTTCCGTGGTAACCTCCCCGAAACTTTCAATGTTCCTTCTATCTGTTGTTATTATATTGTAAAAAACAGGCAAATCCGATTTTCCTTACATAATCTTAATACGAGGAAATAGGCAATGGGGAATAGGAAATAGAAAGGTAAAAAAAATCTGTTCCCTATTCCCTATTTACTATTCCCTTTCTAGGTTCTTTTCACTTTTTCCTTTGCGTAATACTACCCACTCATCCGATTTGGTTATAGTCTAAAAGGGGATTTTTTACGAAGCAAAAACATTTAAACTTATTTCAGAAGTAAGGGCGTTAATATGCCCTAATCGTACTCAATACATTGGGAGTGATAGTCATGTTAATGGAAAATTGTCAAGCTGACTGTAGTAAGTACGGTCATATGGAATTAAAAAATATTAACAAGGAAATTGTCTCATGGCTTGAAGATATAATTGAAGAAAACAACAGCAGAATAGAACGGAAAGAATGGAAAAGCAAGTATAACAGCTATGTCGTCTATGATTACGAACCGTTCTGTGCTGATGGCTTTGAAATTAATTTACTTGTCAGTTCATATGATTATGCTTACCTAAACTTTATTAAATACCTGTATGATGAAAAAATAAATACAATTGAGTATTTAAATAATTGTATAGGCGTTTAGTAACAAAAAAGAGAGCTTTCGGGCTCTTTTTTTTTATCTATAATTTTGGAACTGAAGCGGATAATCATACTTTTCGCTGTTATCTCTCAAAAGTTTGATTACCGCCTGCAAATCATCTTTATCCTTGCCCGAAACCCGAACCTGATCGCCCTGAATTGATGATTGGACCTTGATTTTGGCATCCTTAATGTCTGAAACGATTTTTTTAGCGAGTTCCTGCGATAATCCTTTTCTCAATTTGTAAACCTGCCTGACATTCCCGCCCAGAGCATGCTCCACGGACTGAGGGTCAAGGATTTTTATGCTCAAATTCCTTTTGGTCAATTTTGTTTGCAGGATGTCAAGAATATTTCTAAGCTTCATGTCATCATTTGTTGTTATTGTAATTGACTTATCCGCATCCAATTCAATTTCAGAGTTGGAATTTTTCAAGTCAAACCTTGAAATAATATCTCTTTTTACCTGATCAACCGCATTAACCAATTCCTGTTTGTCAAACTCGGATACAACGTCAAAACTGCATTCTTTAGCCATAAAACCCTCCTTAATTCTTTGATGAGAGAATTATAACATGAAAATATGAATGGGCGGGTTTTGCTTCGCAAACCCCGCCCTGGATTCTCGTTTTATTTATCCAAATTTCCTTAAAATAATGTAACAATTAGAATTTATTTTTCGTGATATCATGGAATAAATGGTTAAAAAAGGATGTGAAAAATGATTACCGTAAAAGATGTTGAGCATGTCGCAAAGCTTGCCAGACTTGAGCTTACAGAAGAAGAAAAAGAAAAATTCACAAGGCAGTTGGGCGACGTTTTAAAATATGTTGAACAGATGAACGAAGTTGATACAACAGGGGTTAAACCTATGGCACATGCGTTTGACATTGTTAATGTTATGCGTGAGGATGAAGTTGTACACGAACAGACAAAAGAGGAACTTATGAAAAACGCTCCGGATGAAGAAAACGGTTTTTTCAGAGTACCAAAGATTAGTTGATAAGTCGATAAGGTTATGAGTTGATAAGTTAGATTATAAATAACTATTCAGCCAAAACTAATCGACTAATCGACTTATAGACTTATAAACTATAAAAAAGGGGATGGAATTATGGGTACAAAATACATATTCGTAACCGGCGGGGTCGTAAGCTCACTGGGCAAAGGCATTATAGCAGCATCTTTGGGCAAACTGCTCACTGCGAGAGGATATTCTGTCGTTATCCAAAAATTTGACCCTTATATAAACGTCGATCCGGGAACAATGAGTCCGTTTCAGCACGGCGAGGTTTTTGTAACCGATGACGGTGCGGAGACAGATTTAGATTTGGGCCACTATGAAAGATTTACCAATACAAGTTTGGGACAAATCAACAATGTAACATCCGGAAGTGTTTACCAGACCGTTATCAACAAAGAACGCAAGGGCGATTATCTTGGCGGAACGGTTCAGACAATCCCCCATATTACAAACGAAATCAAATCAAGAATAGTTAAGGCTAAAAACCAGTTTAAACCGGACTTTTTGATTATAGAAATCGGCGGAACAATCGGTGACATTGAGAGTTTGCCGTTTATTGAAGCAATCAGACAGTTCAGGACCGAAGTCGGATACGGAAATTCGCTTTCTATCCATTGTACTCTGCTGCCTTACCTGCAAACATCCGGCGAATTAAAGACAAAGCCTTCACAGCACAGCGTTACCGTTTTGAGAAGTTACGGAATTCAGCCCGAGGTTTTGGTTTGCAGAACGACCCGTTCTATTCCTAAAACAGAAAAAGAAAAATTGGCTCTTTTCTGTTCGGTGCCTAAAGAAGCGGTTATTGAATGCAAGGATATGAAAAGTATTTACGAAGTTCCGCTGGCACTTGAAGAGCAGAATATGGCGTCGGTTGTGCTTCAAAGACTTAATATGGAAGACAAAAAGCCGAATTTAACTTCCTGGACGAAGCTTGTTGAGAAAATTAAAAACCCTCAATCAACGATTAGAGTTGCGATTGCGGGGAAATATACAAAGCTTTCCGATGCATACATTTCTGTTGTAGAATCCTTGAAACATGCCGGATACGCAAACGAAGCACAAATTGAGATAAAATGGATTAATTCTGAGGACTGCATTGAGTATGATGAAGCAAAAGAGATGCTAAAGGACGTTCAGGCGGTTGTGGTTCCGGGCGGGTTCGGCATAAGAGGTATTGAAGGCAAGTTGAACGTTGTCCGATATGCAAGAGAAAATAATTTGCCGTTTCTGGGATTATGTTTGGGCATGCAATGTGCGGTTATCGAATATGCGAGAAATGTTCTGGGCTTGAAAGACGCAAATTCAACCGAATTTGACGAAAACACGCCTTATCCCGTGATTGACTTGATGCTTGAACAAAAAAATGTCCAAGGTTATGGCGGCACAATGCGTTTGGGCAAATATGAATGTCACCTCAAAAAGGGGTCTAAAGCTAATGAAGCTTACGGAACAGCAAAAATATTTGAACGCCACAGGCACAGATACGAAGTTAATAACGAATATATAGAACAGTTTAAAAAGTCCGGACTGGTGTTCTCTGGTCTATCCCCTGACGGAATGCTTGCGGAAATAATAGAACTTCCTCAGCTTGATTGGTTTGTGGCTTCTCAATTCCACCCCGAATTCAAGTCAAGACCGGAAATTCCTCATCCGTTGTTCAACGGCCTTGTTTCCACCGCCAAAAAGAGGATGGAAAATTTGTCAAAAGTTAATAATTTGAACAAAGCCATAAAGTAGGGTTTGGGTAAAAAACTCATAAGCTTCAAATCACTCGTGGATGGTGCGTTCTTGCGAACAGCACCCTACTTCACATAAAGCTTCAAAGTAGGGTGCCGTTCGTAAGAACGCACCGTGTATCTGCTTCTCCCACATAAAGTAAAGGCTCAAAATTACGGCATCGACATATCCAAAAGCATTCTTGCAGTGCAATGCAGGCTTCTGTTGTAATTTTCCGGGGAACCTGTCAAGCAGTTAGTATCAACACCTGAACCAGAAGGCCTTAAATAATAGTAATTATTTTTTTTCAACAACTCAAAAAAATGCAAATCCATCCCTGCTTGATTTGGACCTTTATCACCATTCAAGTCTATAAAAATCTCGGAGCAAACATTTTGTGTTGGTATAACCTCAGAAGGGTCGAGTTTTATGTGATAGTTATATCCGTCACAATTTGGGTATGCACCTACTATAATAAACAAAGCTCCGTCATTTGTGATGAAAGAGGCTACTCCATCCCTAGCCGGTCTATAAAAAAGATTATTGCAGGTTCCACCGCTTTCTTTGTAACATTTGTAGGCGAAATTTGCAGGCAAGGTTGTGAGGCTTCCCCATGTTCCTTTTTTTAGTATTGAAATCTGTGAAGAGAGGTCAGTGATAAAATTATCAACGGAGCTTGTGTCAATGGACGAATTGTTAACTTGCAGGAAATTAATAGCCTGCAAAAGAGCCGAATATTCCTTTTTAAGCTTGGCTCTGAACTGCTCAACCCCAATGTAATTTGTCAACGGAGGGATTACCATCATTGCAACTACGCCGATAATTCCCAACGTAATCAAAACTTCTGCTAAAGTGAATGATTCACGCTTCATTCATAACTCCTTTATGTAATAACACCTATGGATAAGTTTACAGCATTGCTTTACTTTTGTCAATTAATTAAAAGATTTTTTATGCTAAAATTGATTTTTGGAATAACTTATGTATGGTGCGTTCTTACGAACGACACCCTACTTTGAAGCTTTGCGAGGCCCGTAGGGTGCTGTTCGCCAGAACGCACCATCACTAATCATAGTCATACTTTTCTATATGTTTGACCTCTTCTAAGCTCCCCCAGTTTATATCGTAATTTTCCAACTGCACAAATTTATTAAATGATGAAAAAGCCCAATCTTTAACGTTTTCAACATACCCATGCTTAACCGGGTTATAATGAATATAATCTAAGTGGTCATATAAATCTTTTTTGTCACGAATAATATGTTCATAAAATCTTCTTTGCCAAATTCCTTTTTCTTTTCTCTTAATTTTACTAATTGAAAGATTATTGTTTTTAAAATCTACATCTAGAGCTTTTGTAAATCTTCTTTTTATGCTACCGGTTATTACAGAAAATTCTTCTATTTTTTGAGGCTTTAGTATCATATGAAAATGATTAGGCAATATGACAATTGCAAAAACATCAAAAATAAATTTTTCTTTTGTATCTTTTACACATTGTCTTAATAAATCAATATTATTTACTAAAATATCATTACGATTATGAGTAACAACCGTTACAAATACGTATCTATTTGGGAGATAATATCTTTTATAATTTGGCATAAATAAATTATATCATAACAAACTCATGTACGGTGCGTTCTTGCGAACGACACCCTACTCCTCATAAAGCCTCAAAATAGGGTGCTGTTCTTCAGTACGGTTCGTTCTTACGAACGACACCTTACTCCTCATAAAGCTTCAAAGTAGGGTGCTGTTCGCCAGAACGCACCATGCATGCAGCGAGCTTCACCCTCTTGCCTTAAAATACAGTTTTACTTTTGTCAATTAATTAAAAGATTTTTTATGCTAAAATTGATTGGTAGCATAAAGAAAAGGTCTTTTATGAAAAGAATTTTAGTAACGGGCGGAGCCGGGTTTATCGGAAGCCATCTCTGCGAAAGATTATTAAGCGAAGGGAACGAGGTAATTTGCCTCGATAATTTCTTTACGGGTTCAAAAAACAATATTCAGCATTTGATGGATAATAAGAACTTTAAACTCGTTGAACACGATGTTACCAAAGAGTTTTTTGCAGAAGTTGACCGGATTTACAATCTTGCATGTCCTGCGAGTCCGCCTCATTATCAGTATAACCCGATTAAAACAATAAAAACCTCTGTTTTGGGCGTGATAAACATGCTCGGGCTTGCTAAACGCTGCAAAGCCACGATTTTACAGGCATCCACAAGCGAAGTCTACGGCGACCCGAAGGTTCATCCGCAAAGAGAGGATTACTGGGGAAACGTTAATCCGATTGGGATTAGAAGCTGTTATGACGAAGGAAAACGCTGCGGGGAAACCCTAATGATGGATTATCACCGCCAGCATGGCGTTGATATAAGGATTGTACGGATTTTTAATACCTACGGACCTAATATGGATATGAATGACGGGCGGGTTGTTTCGAATTTCATCATTCAGGCACTAAAGGGTGAAGATATAACAGTTTATGGCAATGGGCTTCAAACCCGTTCATTTTGTTACGTTGATGATTTGGTTGACGGAATGATAAAGATGATGGGGTGTAAATACATTGGACCTATAAATTTAGGTAACGACAGTGAACGTACAATTTTAGATTTTGCGAAGATGGTCATTGAAATGACGGGTTCAAAATCCAAGATTATTTATAAAGAATTGCCGGGTGACGACCCGATGCAGCGTCAGCCTGATTTGACCCTCGCAAAACGGGAACTGGATTGGCAGCCCGAAACCGATATAAAAGTCGGGCTGGAAAAAACAATAGAATATTTTAGGGGTAAAATATAATCATAATGTCATCTCTGAAATATGTTCAGCATGACAAAAAAGAAAATAGAGGAAATTATGAATATTTGCGTAATAGGAACAGGATATGTAGGGCTGGTAGCAGGAACTTGTTTGGCAGAAATGGGAAACAGTGTTATTTGCGTTGACAACGATACAAAAAAATTAGCTAAACTAAGAAAGGGCATAATCCCGATTTACGAGCCGGGGCTTGAAGAATTAATAACGGTCAATGTTGCGGAAGGCCGTTTAACTTTCTCTAACGACTTGGACAAGGCGGTAAAAAATTCTTTAATATGTTTCATCGCTGTCGGAACGCCTCAAGGGGATGAGGGTTCAGCCGATTTGTCCGCAGTTCATCAGGTTGCAAAAAATATTGCAAAATCAATGAATGAATATAAAATTATCGTAAACAAATCTACTGCTCCGGTCGGCACCGCCGAAAAATTGGCAGAAATTATCAAAAAGAACACCACGTTTGAATTTGATGTCGTTTCAAACCCTGAATTTTTAAAGCAGGGTAATGCTGTCGAGGATTTTTTGAAGCCTGACAGAATTGTAATCGGTTCAAATTCTCAAAACGCCACAGAAATTATGCAGGAACTTTATTCTCCGTTTTTGAGAACGGGAAATCCTGTCATTACAATGGATGTTAAGTCGGCTGAAATGACGAAATATGCGGCAAATTCCTTTTTGGCGGTCAGAATATCTTACATGAACGAAATCGCAAACATTTGCGAAAAAGTAGGTGCTGACATTGAGATGGTTAGAATTGGAATGTGTTCGGACAACAGAATCGGCTCCAAATTTATGTTTCCCGGCATCGGGTACGGCGGAAGCTGTTTCCCTAAAGACATTAAGGCAATGATTAAAACGGCTATAGAATTTGAATGTGAACACAAAATCCTAAAATCTGCTGATGAAACAAACAAAAATCAGCGGAAAATATTTACCAAGAAAATTTTAAACAAATTCGGACAAGATTTAAAAGGTAAAACTTTTGCAATCTGGGGGTTGGCATTCAAACCGAAAACAAACGATATGAGAGAAGCTCCGTCAATCACGATTATTGAAGATTTGCTTGCCCGCGGAGCCAAAGTTGCTGCGTTTGACCCGAAGGCAATGGAAACGGCAAAAAAAATCTTTTCAAATAAGATTAAATATGCAAAAAATGCCTATGACGCCCTGAAAAACGCTGACGGACTGCTTCTTTTAACAGAATGGAACGAGTTCAGGCATCCTGATTTTGATAAAATTAAGTCGCTGCTGAAAATGCCCGTAATTATTGACGGCAGAAACCAGTATGACAAAAAACAGCTTAAAGAAAAGGGGTTTGAATATATTTGCATAGGGAAGTAACTGCTTCACCTCGTAATATTAAGGCACATATCTTCAAACACAAGCTGAGGTGTGATGTGATTGTCAATTTGCTGTTTGGCAAGTTCAACCGACTTTATGTCTGATAAAATTTTATTTTTCACTGCGTTGTTTTCTAAATTTGATTTTAACAGTGCGAGCATAAAATTCTGAATTTCCGTTAAAATCTTTTCGCTGCCGTGTTCTTTTGAAAGCAAAAATAAATTCTGTGCCAAATCGAGAGAATTTTTGCGTTCAACTTGAGGGTAATCTGCCAAATTTTCCTCAATGGTTAAATAATGCCGGTCTTCAATTCCGTAAGACGGTACAAAAAAGCTTTGTGAGCGTGAAATTATTGTCTCTATCAAATCGTTTTTGTCTCTTGCCAAAAAGAAAAAAGTAGTATTTTCAGGCGGTTCTTCAATAATCTTCAACAGCGAATTTGCCGTTTCCTGCTGAAAATTCGATTCATTCAATCCCAGCGGAATCCAGGTTTCGCCGTCCATTTTTGCATCACAAAAAATAAAAACACGATGGTAATCGGAAGTGTTTAATAGAGAATTTTTAATAGTCTGTGATTGCTTAACTGAAATTACCGTCCTTGACTCATCATCTGAAGGTTTATTGTCAATTTTTGAAATAGTCAAAACAGCCGGATGCTGGCGTTCTCTGACCCAGCTGCAATTGAGGCAGCGGCAGTTTTCATTTTTAAATTCATGGCAATTTAAAAGTCTGGCAATTTCGGTCGCCAAAGCATACTGAGCGGGAATGTCATGCCCGTAAAACAGTATACTGTGAGAAATTGTTCTGTCGGGGTTCTTAAGCCCCTGCTCAAAATATTCGGTCAAAAACGGATATTTTTCTTTTAAATCTTTTTCAAACATAAGCCTCCAGCCTTTTCCTCTTTCCTAAAATATTCTCATAAAAATGATTTCAACGCAAAAAAAGAGGCGGATTTTTGCAATTGCAAAAATCCGCCTCAAGGCTATTCATATCCGACAGGTTTCATCAAATCTTTTTTTCGATTTTTTTAATCAAATCGTCAAGACGTTCTTTAAATCTTCTGACTAACATTTTAATTTCTGTCCTAAAACTGTAAGCTCCGGGCCAAGCATAACTTTCATACATGACACATACTCCTTAATGATAATCTCTTATAGATATGCATTACGGTTTTTTGGCAAAAAACTTTAAGAAAATTGAGTAATTGTTAATTTTTATGTAGAAATTTACTCGGGCAAAAGCACAGAAATGCTTGCGTGATTTATGTTTAAGTATTTTTTAGCCGCTTTTTGCAAGTCCTCAGGGGAAATTTCCTCCAATACGTGCAGATAATCTTCCACGAGTTTCAAATTATTGCAAACGGTAGTGTAATAGCCTATTGTTTCGCCTATTTCAGAAACGGTTTCCGCATTGTGGGCAAATTGGGATTTAATCTTCTTTTTAGCCTTCAAAAATTCATTCTGAGAAACAGATTCGGATTGAAGATTTTCAAGTTCTTTCTTTACCAGCTCAATCGCCAAATTTTTCTTCTCGGGCTTGAAATTAGCCTGCACAAAGAAATTATCGCCATCTTTAAATTGATAATGCTCGGAATTAATCATGTTAAATATTTGTTCGGGCTGTTTTTCTATGAGATTTTGATAAAGTCTTGAACTGGTTCCATCGCCAAGTATTATTGCAAGCATTTCAAGTGCGGTTGAATTTTTCAAGTCACACGCAAGCGGGCCGAGGTAGCCGAACATCATGAACGCAGAATTTATCTGAGCCGTTTGTTCGTGGTATTTTGCTTCTTTTATCGGTTCATCAATTTCGTTAATTATTTTTTTACACTTGCGTTCTCCCCACTTATCGCCAAATTCCTTGATAACTTTATTCAAAACCTTTTCGTTGTCAAATTCCCCGACGATGATAGTAGTAATATTTTCAGGGGTGTAAAAACTTCTGTAATAATCCATAATTTCACTCTGTGGAACTTGAGAAATTATTTCGGGGGTTCCGATAACGTCACGTTTGTATGGATGATTGGTGTACATTCCCGAATTACAGGCGTTGTAAACTTTTGTTCCGGGCTGATCTTGACGCATGCGAATTTCTTCAATCACGACATGGCGTTCGCGTTTGTCCTTAATGTTTTTGTCATTAACGTCAAACTTTTCACCCATCTCGTAATCCGGAACAATCGGGTCAAGCATCATATCAGCGTGGAGTTCGACTGCTTCGTAAAAATCCTTGTTGTTTTCGCCTTTAGGCAAGGTTACATAATAGAATGTGTAATCTTTCCACGTCGCAGCGTTAACGATAGCCCCCTTTGCCTCCAAAATTCGGTCAAAATCGCCGGCTTTGTGTTTGTGGGTGCCTTTAAACATCAAGTGTTCAAGAAAATGCGAAATTCCGTTATTACTGTTATCTTCGTTTATTGAACCGGTTTTAACCCATGAACTAACATTGACAAGCCCACCTTCTTTATGTGCAAGCACAACCGTGTGACCGTTTCCAAGTTTATAAACTTCAACATCTTTAGTTAAAAAAGGGTATTTCACCAGTGATTTTTTCATTTCCATAATTTTAATTATACTCTAAAAAACAAGCAGGGGCAAAATTTTTAAACAAAAATTTTGCCCCTGCTGCAATATAATATTAAATTTACGCTAAAACCATTTCGCTTTTTTGTTTTGTTTTGCCAGCGATTTCGACAAGGCTTCTTGTAACGGCCATCATAGCCAGAGAAGAATCCAGCTTATTAATGCAAGAGCCTACTCCGATTGCACTTGCTCCTGCTGCGAAAGCGAAAGCGGCGGTTGTTGAAGTAATTCCGCTTGCTGTCATCACCGGAATGTCAACGTTTCTCGCGATTTCTATCGTGTTTGCGATTGAAACCTGTGCTGTTTCCATCAATCCTCTTGCTCCTTCGCTTTGGACATTGGCAATGGCAGAACCTTCTGTTTGAATCAAATCAACTCCGAGTTCTTCCAATTTTCTGGCCAAATTAATTTGTTCGGCTACTGAAATATGCCCCGGAACAGTCACACAGAAGAAAGTTTCTGATTTATTAATCAAAGACATTGTTTTTCTTGCAAGTTCCAAAACTTCATCGGCACCCATTCTAACACCTTTTTTGTACAAAGCGTCAAAATTGCCTAATTCAATTGCATCAGCACCCATTTTTACAGCTTGAGCAAGTTCTTCAGGGAAAATTGAGGATACGAACAAAGGAAGGTCGCTTAATTGTCTTGCAATTTCAAAAACCTCTTCGCTTGCACTTATATCGATTGCACTGGCACCTGCTTGAGTTGCGGCTGCTGCAACTTTTTTAACATTCTCAATGTCAAAATTATCAATCCCTGCGATAACCTTAACTGCTCTTTTTTCTTTCAAATGTTGTCTAAATAAATCAATTCTATTCATAGTTTCTCCTCTCACATAATAATATAAATCCTTCATTATTGTAGCATTAAAATTTTAATCATGCCAATAATTAATCTGTTAAATTTTCTTTGTAGATAGCTAAAAATATAAACATAGTTAAGAATTTGGTTAAGAGGGGGAAATATGCTAGGCTTAATCAAAAAATCACCGGTGATATTTATTGTAATATTTGCATTTTTTCAGGCACAAGTTGTTCAGGCACAAGTTTACGATGCGGACGAACAGATTAACATAAATGTTTACGAAAAAATAACTCCGACAATTGTTACGATAGATGCACAGCTGGAAGACGGTATATCAAGCGGAACAGGCTGTATTGTGACATCCGACGGAGTTATTTTGACAAGCTCGCACGTTATTGATGGGGCAAAAGATATTGATGTTACAATTCATTCGGGCAAAGTCTATAAGGCAAACGTTTTATCGATTTTGGGTAAAAATAACGACCTCGCGTTAATAAAAATAAAGACAGAAAAGCCGCTTGCTACGATTAAACTGGGAGATTCAGAGAGGGTAAAAGTTGGTCAAAAAGTTCTGGCAATAGGTAACCCTTTCGGCTTTTCGGAAACTTTGACCGAAGGAATTGTTTCAAGAATAGATTATACAAAAAATAAAATTCAGACGGATGCCGCCATAAATCCGGGTAATTCAGGCGGGCCGCTGTTAAACTCATCAGGTGAAGTTATCGGAATAAGCCAATCGATTTACAATCCGGATAATAACAAATCTAACATTGGTATCGGCTTTGCTGTTCCAGTAAATTCTGTAAAGGAATTTATAGACCTTGCAAAAATTTCAAAAAAGTTTTAAAATGTAATGAATAAAATGGAATTTTCGAGAAAGAGCATGCGGAAGAAATCTGATTTTCTCAAAATCCATTTAAAGCTGTTACAAAAACTAGGAGATGCCAAATGTACCAAGATGAAAAACTCATCTGCGAAGAGTGCGGTTGCGAATTTGTATTCACTGCAGGTGAACAGGAATTTTACGCTGAAAGAGGGCTTATCAACAAGCCAAAAAGATGCCCTGAGTGCAGGAAAGCACGTAAACAGAGAAACAAAAAGAAGCTTTACGACGCAGTCTGCTCCAAGTGCGGAATTGAAACAAAGGTTCCTTTTAAGCCGATAGAAGGAAGAGAAGTGTTTTGCAGAGACTGCTTTAAGCCGGATGCCGCAAAGCAAAATCCAAACGAGGCAAGTGCTGAAGAAACGCCTGCCGTTTCAAATAAAGAATAAATTCAAGGAGAATTTTTTTATTTATATTACAAAAGGAGCCGAAAAACGTTAGTTTTTCGGCTCCTTATTATCTTTTAAATTGAGCTTGCGGAAAAATTAAAAATTTTTCTCGCAATCTCCCTTGTCCGGCTTTCATCCTTACCGCCGGCTGTCCCGCAGCCGGTAAGGATTTAGCACTTCTAAGGTCGGATTTGAAAAAGTTCTAAAAATTGTCATTTTTAGACTTTTTCCGCATCCTCTTTAACAGACTGAACTGAAAGAACCGCCGCCGCAAGAAGCTCCGGCATCGGAGCCTACGCTTGCACAGGCAACGGAGCCTATTGTTTCAGCAGAGTTGCAGGCAAGCGAACCAATTGTTTCTGCGGAAGCACATGCAAGTGAACCAACTGTTTCAGCTGACGCATCTGCGAAAAAATTTTCGTCCATATTTGAACAGTCAGGGTTTCCGAAGAAATCCTTACCTCCAAAAGCGTCTAATCCGCCGTCATTATTTGGATTTGACAATATACTGCCGACATTTTCCGAGTCATTTTTGTTTGAAAGAAGTCCTGTTTCTGAGTCCAGACTTGAAAAAAATTCGGCTGCTGAATTATTTGCTGAGAACATAAAAGTAGTGAAGTCCATAAAAATTCTCCTTAAACATCTTCGTGTCACTTACATATATATAAAAAATTTTTAAAGCCTCCGATTTCAGCAAACACCACTTTTGTTACAAAAATACATAATTATTTTACCGGCAGAAGTCGCTTGGTTTCTTGTCTTGAAGCCATTTTTTGAGAACATATTGTTCATAACTTAGTGCAAAATTATAAAGTGCTTTGGTTAAAACTCTTCCGCTTTCCGACTTAGCTACGAGCAGATAATCTTCGGCCTTGTTTTTGGCAAGGGTAATTTCAGCATGAATAATCTTTTCCACGTTGGTTTTCGGCTTTCTTTCAAGCACAGATTTAACCCATGCCCCCAGCAAGCTGGTGCAGGACTTCTTTTTAATTATTTCCTGCTCATTATCCTGCAAATATTTAGCGAATTCGTTTAAAATCATATCTTTCCATTCACCCTTTACCGTTTAACGTTCCCCGATTGGCGTTGTTGTCGCAAAACACACAATGTTATTGATGTCGTTTTTTTTGAGTTCAATTATTATATTTTCGAAAGTCGAACCTGTTGTACAAATGTCGTCGATGAGTAAAATATCCCCCTTCGAAAGGCTATTTTTATTTATTTTAAAAGCGTTTGCCAGATTTTCCATTCTTTGTGCTTTGTTTAATTTGTATTGAGGTTTGGTATCTTTCACTCTTTTTACAAGCTCAGTGTTTATTTCGTACCCGCTCAACTTGCAGAATTCTTCGGCGACAAGTGCCATGTGATTATATTTTCTGCTTTTTTCCCGCTCTTTAAAAAGCGGAACCGCCACAACCTGATAAAAATCTTTTTTATTAGGAATTTTTTCCCAGTATTCATACATAAATTTTGCCTGAAAATATGCCAAATCTCTTTGTCTATGATATTTCAATCCACGGATTAGTTTTTGCAAATTCTTTTCATAGACTCCCGCACAGTATATGTGTATATCCAAAAATTCCCTGTCCTCGTCGGTCGAAAGGTATTCCATTTCGTCATAGCATTTTGAACACATTTTTAAACATTCTCCGGAACTCCCGCAGAAATAACACTTTTTCTTGTATATCCAGTCTAGAAGGTTTGTCAGAAAGTTTTTCATACGTTTTATTATACAATAAGTATTTGCATGGTAGAATATATTAAGAGGAACAGAGGAGAAAAAATGTCCATCATCATAATGTTATTGTTATTAAGTGTTTTGATTTTAGTTCATGAAGCGGGACATTTTTTAGCGGCAAGACTTTTTGGGATAAAAGTTGAAAAATTCGGATTTGGCTTGCCTATCGGTCCTACTTTATACGAAACACAGTGGGGCGATACAAAAATTCTTATTCATGCATTTTTATTGGGCGGTTATGTAGCATTTCCCGATGACGAAAAAGATTGCGAACTTTCGCAAGATTCTCCCGAAAGATTTTTAAACAGGCCGATTTATCAGCGTGCAATAGTTGTTTCGGCAGGGGTTTTTGCCAATATTGTTTGTGCCTTTGTTTTTGTATTTTTAACCGCAGCCCTGTGGGGACATATGCCATCGGGAAAATATGATATTTATGTAAATGATATTATTGCACCCAAAGCCGGAGATGTTCAAGAAAGTATATGGCAGAGCGGGATTCATAAAAAGGACAAAATTGTTGAGATAAACGGAACAAAAATTGATAATACTTATTTTTTGCTTAAGTTTATTCAACTGAGCAAAACGGACGACGGAAAAATTGATGAAGGTATGGCGATTGATAACTTTATTAAATTGAAAAAGCTTAACCCCGCAATGATGAAAGATGAAATTATACCCGAGGGCGTTGCCGTTAAATTACCGGAACAACAGCTTGAAGCCCCTGTTGTGATTGATAAAAAAGTATTGAAGGGGATGAAAAAATATAAGAATTCTTGGGCAGCACTGAGTGAATCTCAAAAGAAGATTCGTGACGAATTAAAGGGTAAATCTTACTATGTTTCTGATGGAAAGTGCACGCTAAAGGATGTTTCCTATGCTATTTCAGATAACTCAAGACCCATTTACATAAAAGTTGAAAGAAACAACAAAATTATTGCCCTCAATTCGGTTTTGGCGAATAAAAAAGGACTCATAGGAATTAAACTTGAGGCAAAAGAAATTCTGATTCCGACTAAAACACCAAAGTCTGTTTTAACGGCCGGTTCGAATTTTCTTTATGATAATACGTATATGATGTTATACGGTTTATACCAGATTGTTACCGGTCAGGTGCCATTGAAAGACTTACACGGAATTGTTGCAATAACAAAAGTCGGCGGGGATGTTATAGATAACAACGGTATTTTTTCAGGACTGCTGCTGATTGCAATTATTTCAATGGATTTGGCGATTGTAAATTTCCTTCCTATACCGGCTCTTGACGGTGGGCATATAATGTTTTTAATTATTGAAAAGCTTCGGGGCAAGCCTATTGATGAAAAAGTTATCGACAAAATCGGCAACGCCGGATTTTGGTTTTTAATTTTGCTTATGTTTTTTGTCATCTTTAATGATATTTTCGGACTGATTACGAAAAAGTTTTAAGTTGCCAAGCAGTGAGTGATGAGCAGAGGCGATTTTGCTATGCAAATCGCCTTCTTCTTCGATTCATTTTTCAAATAGCCTAGGCAGATAACCTTTTTTGGTAATGTTTACTATTGTCTTTAGATTACATAATCATTGTACGAGTTTGGTTTTTTAAAACTTTATGAGGTTATGAGGTTTTTAAATTAACCTCGAGTAAACACAAGGAGGTAAAAATGACGATTAGAAAACTTACTGTGGCAGCTGCAATTGCCGTTGGAATAGCAACGTGTTCATTCTCAAATGCAATGGCAGCCTGCCCGATTTCCGGTTGTAACAGCGGTCAAATGACTGTTGCACCGGCAGCATGCCCGAAATGCGGAAAGACTGATTGCAACTGTAATTGTAATCCATGTACTCCGTCCGGCTGTGACTGTGCACCTGCCTGCGGATGTGATTCCGCACCGGCTTGCGGTTGTGCAACACCTTGCAAACCTTCAGTGCCGGCATGTGCAACTTGCCCGAGTACAAGTTGTAAAGATTTGGATATGAAGCAAGTTTATGCTTATCCAAATGCAATTTACGGCACAAACAATTACACAGGGGAGCAATCGAATGCAATTTACTCAACAGAAACAGCCTGGTGCCTGGACAGATGTGATGCATTAGGCATGGCGAATGCAGGAGTAGCGGTTGCAGGACTCGGCCAATTGACAGGTGCAGCGTGCGGTTGCAATGGCGGTTGTGGAGGCTATGGCATGACAGGTGCGGCATGTGGCTGCGGTGGCGGTGCTTTAGTCAATCGTGCGACAACTTGCGGCAGTGGTTGTGGTTGTAATAGTCTGCCAATAATTACAGGTGCAGCATGTGGCTGTGCTAATGAAGCTATCCCCATAACAGGCTTTGCGGCTCCATTGGGAAGCTGCGGATACGGATGTGGCTGTGATGGCGGAGCCGTAGTGAGCAGAGATTGCCACTGCATGGATTCTTGTCCTATCACAATCCAAACAAGTAATTCAATAGACGCATTAAAACAATCATTTGTCCCTTTTGAAGCAAACATTGCAGGGACACAATGCGGATGCGGGTGCACAGGAGCGGCAGCACCTTTGGTGAATGCGTTCCCTGATGTTCCTGATAACTACTGGGCTGCTTGTCCAATAGACAAACTTGCGATGAACGATATTGTTGTCGGCTATCCTGATAGAATGTTTAAGCCTGATAGATGTGTATCTCGTGCAGAGTTTGCGACGATGATGGTTAAAGGTTACAACTTGAACTGTTCCGGATTATTATCCAAAAATATGTTTAAGGATGTGCCAAGAAGCCATTGGGCTAATTCTTTAATCGCAAAAGCGGTTGAAGAGGGCATTATGTGCGGATATCCGAACAAAATGTTCAAACCTAAAAAACCTGTGTCTCGTGTAGAAGCCCTGACAGCAATGGCTCATGGCATCAACTGTGATATGAACTGCACACAAGCACAACAAATCTTAGGCCAATACTGTGACGGAAGTCAAGTTCCAAATTGGGCACAAATTCCGGTTGCAAAGGCTCTTCAGTCAGGTGCTTTAAAAACCAGTCAAAGTCCTAATACAATAGACCCTTGCAAAGATGCTTCAAGAGCAGAAGTTGCTGATATGCTTCAAAACACACGTATAGCACTGGGTTATGATAAAAACCCTGCAACAGCATGTGCTTGCCCTAAGCCTGCAGACCCATGCTGCCCGAAAAAAGCCTATATGGAAAATGACGAAATGGTAAAAATTCCGACATTAAAATTGACGTTCTTAGATGAAATTAATGCTAAGTCTTCCAATGTCGGGGACCAGTTCGCTACAACTACAACCGAAGAAGTCACTATCAACGGCAAATGCTATCCATGCGGTTCAAGAGTCAACGGTAAAATCGTTGAAGTTATAAGACCTTCAGGATGCGAAAAGGGTGCTTTGAAATTAGCATTCACAAACATTGAAAGCTGCGACGGCTGCAAATGTGACTTACCTAAACAAATACTGACTGCACAAATCAATTGTGCAAGAACTCAAAACATTGTCTCAAGAATCGTTTCTGCCCCATTCACATGGGTGGGAGGACTGGTTGGTACTACCGGCAGAACTATCGGCGGTATGATTGCCAGTGCCGGCAATGCGTTTGAAAGCGTTTCAGGTGGTGTCGGTATCGCTTCGGGTGAATTACTTCAAGGCCAATTCCGTGCATCTGGCAGAAGCTTGCAAGATGCGGCGAAAGCGACCGTCATGGCCCCAATCGACTTCACAAGAACTGCTTTGGCAGGTACTGTGGGATTGTTCCAATCAACAGGCGACGAAGTTGCCTATCTGGTTGACCCTAACGGATCAAAAATCTCAGCGGTTAATCCAAAAGAAAAAGTTACAATCGCATTTGGTTGTCACGAATAGAATATACATTAACCCTAGTGAAAATGGCCGGTTATTTTTAACCGGCCATTTTTATAATGTTTAACGTAGTTATTTTCCTATGCAGAAATTGTCGAAAATATTGTTCAAAATATCGTCCGTAATTACTTCTCCGGTGATTTCGTCCAAATGCAAAAGTGCCGATTTAACATCTATTGAAATTAAATCCTGATGTTCTCTTATTTTAGCGGCCAGAAGTGCCTGCTCCAAGCTTTCTCTCGATTTTGCAAGGCAGTCCTGCTGTCTGCTGTTTGTTATAAATTCCGTATCTTCAATCGATTTTTCACCCACAAACCGCTTTATTTGCTGTTTTAATTCAACAAACCCCTGCTTGGTCAAGGTTGATAAACTAATTATACGTCTTGCTGAACTTGTTTCAGCATCGCATTGTCGTTCAAGCGAGTTCAGCATGACGTGCGAAGTAGTTGATTGAACCCCTAAATCTGCTTTATTTGCTATTATTATGTGCTTTTTGTCCCCAATCAAATCTAAAATGATTTTATCATCTTTATTCATCCCGGTCGAAGCATCATACAAGAACAATATTAAATCAGCATCTTCAGCCGATTGTTTGGAAAACTCAATCCCGATTTCTTCGACCTTCCCGATTTGAGAGCTTTCTCTAATCCCTGCTGTATCAATCAGGGTAACCGGAATTCCGTCGATATCTACCGTTTCTGTCAAAACATCTCGGGTTGTTCCTGCAATATCGGTCACAATGGCACGATTTAAGCTTAAAAGGGCGTTGAAAAGTGAAGATTTTCCCACATTAGGCTTGCCCAAAATCGCAACTTTTATTCCCTGCCTTAAAACATTTGAGGATTTTGCACAAGCCAAAATCCCGTCAATTTTTTTGATGGATTTTTCAAATTCCAGCTGCAAAGAGGCATACTCAGGCTCTTTTACATCTTCAGGAAAATCAATTCCCGCAATTATTTTGGACAAAACTTCAAAAATATCTTTTTTAATTTCTTTAACTTTTTCGGCCAAAACACCCGATAAATTTTTTGCTGATTGAATTGCAAAATTTTGGGTTTTTGCATGGATTAAATCACACACGGCTTCTGCCTGAGACAAATCAAGTTTGTGATTTAAAAAAGCCCTTTTGGTAAATTCTCCACGCTCAGCCATTCTGGCACCGTTTTTTAAAACCAAATCCAGAATGTTTCTGACGACATTGACTCCCCCGTGGCATTGAATTTCAACAACATCTTCACCTGTGTAGCTGTTAGGATTTTCAAAAGGCAAAACTATTACTTCGTCAATTTTTTTGTCCCCATCGTAAAGCCAGCCGTGATGAATTTTCCCCGCAGTTAACTTTTGCGAAAAAAGTTTTTCAACAATTTCAAAACTTTTTTCACCGGAAATTCTTATAACTCCGACTCCGCCGGTTCCAATCGGGGTTGCAATTGCTGTAATTGTGTCAAATTCTTGGATTATGTTCATAGGATAATTATAGTATAAAAAGGCGGAATTTGTTTTTTAAAAAACAAATTCCGCCTAAATTCTTCATCTGATTTTATAAAAGATTAAGCAACGAAGAATAAGAAGAGTTACCGGAAAGCCCCAGCAGATTTGAAAGCAATGAGCTTGTAGTGCTTGCACTTGAGTTTGTGCCGGCAATATCTGAAAGAGCCTTGTACAGACCGCTGTTATAGCTATTGGCACTTGCACTGCTTCCAAGTGCTGTACTTATTGTATTCAAAGCATTGCTGTAAGTGTCATTTGCCAAGCCGTTCAATAATTCAACAAGGGCATACCTTTTGGTCAATTCATCAGACTTAAGTTCGCTTTGTTTTGCGAGCACATTTTGAGCGAACGAACTGACTGCGTCGGCCCTTTCTGACTCTATATCACTCAGGTCATCCTTGAATATGGAATTATCCAAATTCCCGAAACGAGAGGCAATATCGTTTTCAAGATTTGTAATCATAGGGTTGTATGTTTCATTGATTGTATCCAAACCTTGATTTTTGTAAGCGTTAACTTCTGATTGGATAGAACTTAAAGTATCTGTGTCAAAAGTATTTAACTTAGGCAAAATACTCGCAAGAGTACTTAGTGCATAGTCATAAATGGCTCCTTCATTGCCTGACATGTCATAACTGGATGAAAGAACCCCGTTTGTCACTCCTGTTTTTGCACTGGAATCTCCAATTGAAACAGAACTGCTGCTATAAGACGGGTAATCGGTAGATGAGACTTTACTCATAATTTATCCCTTTCTCGGGGTTTGCCCCGAATAAGCAAGGAACAAAATTTAATTTAAGCGTTTGATAGCTTTATTATAAAACTTTACCAAACATTTTTAAAGTCCGCAGTTTTACTGACAATATTTATGGTGTTATATTAAATTTTTTCTGATATTTTTTTACTGTTTTAGGCTTAAAATTGTCATCATACTGATGTCTGTACCCACGTTCATATGCTCTTGCAACGGCTTTTGAGAAGATTCTTCTTGTCGTCCAGTATGAAGTGTGCGTTGCTAAAGCACTATTTCTGCCCCATGTATCGGATTGATCATAGATAAATCCGGCGTGAGGTTCTATGTCTACACCGGTGGCCTGTTCTATTTCTTCTATTGTCAAATTTCTGCCGCCCGGAAAGCCCAGAGGATCCGCACGGTAATTAACCGTTAGCCAAAACATGTCATTTTCTATAATATACTTGAACAAAAAGCGGTTATAATAAGTTAATTGGTAATTCGGGTCTGAAAGGTCCGAATAAAAAAGCACCAAAGGACTTGCAAAATTTACAATTCCTTTTACGGTGTTATCAGCGGCACAGTATTCATTAGTTAGATTATCCAGATTCATATAATCTTTTTTAAAGGAGTTTTCATCATCATTCGGGACAATATGACCTGCAGCGGAGAAAACTGCCAATTCTTGACCCAATGCAGCCATACAGGTGTTTTTCATCGGATGTTTGGCAACGAAATCCCGCTCTGTTTGAGAAACTTTGACCTTATCAAAAAAATCCACGACATTTATATAGGGCATTCTTGTGAGTAAATATTCATAAGTGATAAAACTTCCCGCGGAATAACCATATAATACAACCTTATTGCCCTTCTTTGCTTCTGCTTTTATGGTTTGGTGCAAATCATCAAGAATCGGGAGCATATTGTGGTATTTTTGAACCCAAATTGCATCATGGAGAAAACATGTAAGTGCATATCTGATTTGGTAGGCCAACCAGGTGCTGAAACTCTTTGAAATTGCAAGATTTTTTTCAACAAAGCTTAAATCGTCATGACTTTTATATCCCCAGAAAAAAATTGTCGGTTGTTCATTTATATAATACTGTCCGTTTTTTAAAAAATATTTTTGGGTGAAAGGGTTTTGTTCAAATTCGTTTCTCATGTACGGATGGAGGCTTTTTACACCATTTTCGTACCAGTTTTTCATTCTTTCGTCATTATTGTTTGAGCCGTTAATGTACAAAAAAGTTATTCCGCTCTGTGCGAAACAATTCAGCTGAATAGCAAAAAACAAAAATATGGCGATACAAATCTTCTTCATAAAAATATGATAGCAAAAACAGGTGACTTTATCAAATATTTAGGGGTAAATATATATTTTTTGTTATAAAATATTTTTAGGAAGTGGGAATAATTTTATGAAAGAAAAATCATTAGCACAATTTGTACAGCAAAAAAGAGAGCATTTGGGATTGTCGGCAGGCGGTTTAGCGAAAAAATGCCATCTCGAACTTGCCTTGATTGAGCAAATAGAAGCAGGCGAGGAATTATTTTTACCGACTACAATTCGACAAATCCTTGCAAAAGGCTTGAAATGCGAACTTGACGAAATTAAAAAGCTCGAAAAAGATTTTGAAAACAAATTTATTGATGAAGAAATTATTCTGAATTTGAAAGAAAAAATTCTTGCCGGTGAAAAAGATTTAATCTGCCCGAAATGTCATTCGCATTTAGTCACAAGAGTTGCAAAAATGTATGATTTGGAGGACAACTTGATGCTCCACCCCAAGGCCCGATGCTCAAAATGCGTTTTCCAAATAAAAGGGTAAATAAAATGCCTCAGTCATTTATATATATTTTAACAAACAAATATAACAACGTTTTTTACGTCGGTGTAACCTCTAATTTAATTAAACGAATATTTGAACATAAAAATAAATTTCTTGATGGTTTTACAAAAAAATACGAAATAAATAAACTCGTATATTATGAGATCTTTGAAGATATAACCCATGCAATAACCAGAGAAAAACAATTAAAAAAGTGGAAAAGAGAATGGAAAGTCTCTTTAATTGAAAAAATAAATCCCAAATTCAATGATTTATCTTCGTCTATATATTAATAAAAATCATACGTCATCCCGAAACAAGAGTTGCCTGATTTTAAATTAAGTACCCTTATTCGGGATCTCATACATACAATATTGTAAAATGAGATGCCGGATTAAGGACAATCACGCCTAAGCCGATACTTTAAGTCCCGGCAAGACGTAAGTTGCGAAGAGGGGACTTTTTGGACATCTCTTTAATTTTTATTTTATACTGCCGCTTTTGCGGTCTCAAGAATTACATCAAACGCTTCTTTGTCGTTTACCGCCAAATCAGCAAGCATTTTTCTATTCACGACGATATTTGCTTTTTTGCAAGCATTGACAAATCTTGAATAGCTCATTCCTTGTGTTCTTACAGCCGCATTAATTCTAACAATCCAGAGTCTTCTCATGTTTCTTTTCAGAACACGTCTGTCTCTGTATTGGTATTTAAGTGCTTTCATAACCGCACAATTAGCAACTTTAAAAATTCTGCTTCTCGCACCGATGAAACCCTTAGCAAGTTTTAATATTTTTTTGTGTCTTTTACGACTAACATTACCGCGTTTTACTCTCATTTTATGTCACTCCTTCATCTTGAATACTTCTTGTAAGGCAGCTCTTTTGAAACCAAGTCCAATTGAGCGTCTGATACTTGTTCCATCCCTGAACTTCTTCTTTTGCGGCTGGAACTCTTGTTGGCAAGAAGGTGACCTATTCCTGCGTGTCTTCTTAAGACCTTGCCGTTTGCGGTAACTTTATATCGTTTCGCACCGGACTTGTGTGTTTTCATTTTTGGCATTTTCTTTCTCCTTTTCTCGGAAAGTGACTAGGTGACTAAGTGATTAAGTGACTAAGATATTTATTTGCTTCGCAAAATTATCTACGCTACTTTTCCGCTTTGTACCTATATCCTTTTCTTTTGGTGTTAGTACTAAAAAGATTATGGCACGCCAAGGCCATAAATCTTTCGGCTTGTTTATTAATAATATCAAATAAAAGATGATATGCAAGCAAAAGTTTAGAAAAGTTTATACTTATGGGGAAGGATTTTTTCAAGTAAATGGTAAATAGTAAATAGTAAATGGAAAGGGGGCGGCGATGTCTAAGAATACCGGAATGGGCAGAAAAAGAATTGCCCAAAAAATTAACAAAGGTATGGATAAGTGTGATGCTTCCTCACATTCAAAACAGTGCGGACGTTTAAAAGAAATTACAAAAGGTAATAAAGCAATCAAATAAATTTAGGCGGATTTTTTATGGAATAAAAAATCCGCCTAAATTTATTTAACCTTTCAACTGTTTGACTTTTAAACCTTCTTAAATATCAAGCAGGCGTTGTGTCCGCCGAAGCCGAAAGAATTTGTCAGAGCCGCATTAACGGTTGCTTTTCTTGCCTTATGTGGAACATAGTCCAAATTTGCGACGTTTTCATCCTGATTGTCAAGATTTATGGTTGGCGGAACAATTCCGTCTGTTATTGTTTTTATACATACAATACTTTCGGCTGCACCGGTTGCACCGAGCATGTGTCCATGCATGCTCTTTGTCGAACTTACCAGTAAATTTTTATTTACATCCAAATCACCAAAAACACGTGCAATAGCGTGGGATTCAGCTGCATCGCCGAGTCCTGTGCTTGTTCCGTGAGAATTTATATACTGAATTTCATTAGGCTTCAGGTCCGCATCCTTTAGAGCAATTTTCATAGCCATTGCAGCTCCTTTCCCTTCCGGATCAGGTGCTACAATATCGTAGGCATCGGCAGTTTGACCGTACCCGATAATTTCGGCATAAATTTTTGCACCGCGGGCTTTTGCATGTTCGTATTCTTCTAAAACCAAAACTCCGGCTCCTTCGGCCATGACAAAACCATCTCTGTCCTTATCGTAAGGGCGTGAAGCCTTTTCAGGTTCATCGTTGCGTCTGGAAAGTGTTCTTGCACTTGTAAAAGCTCCCACTCCGACATTACAAATAGTAGCTTCGCAGCCGCCTGCAAGAATTATATCGGCATCCGAGCATTGAATTGAGCGAAAAGCATCACCTATCGAATGAGAACCTGTTGCACAAGCCGAAACAACGGCTTTATTAACTCCCTTGTACCCGTATTTCATTGCAATTCTGCCTGACCCCATGTCCACAATCATCATAGGAATTGTGAAAGGTGAACATTTACTTGGTCCTCTATTAAGAATGGCGAGGTGGTTTTTTTCAAAAGTCTGAAACCCGCCTGCTGCAGAGCTTACAATTACACCTATTCTGTACGGGTCCATTTCAAAAGTGTCCAGCTTCGCGTCTTTGACTGCCTCATCAGCTGCAGCCATTGCAAGTTGAGTAAATCTGTCCATCTTTTTAGCTTCTTTGGAATCCATGTAATCTTCAGGGTTAAAATTTTTCACTTCCCCTGAAATTTTAACAAGATGCTTTTCTAAATCAATAGATGTAGTTTGGGCGATGCCGCTTTTCCCTTCAACAAGGCTATTCCAAAATTTATCTACTCCCAGCCCAAACGGTGATACCAAGCCAAGTCCGGTTATTACTACTCGTTTTTTTGTCATGTCACATACCTTTTTCTAATATTAAAAGCCATACTAAAACTAAAGGGAATGTTATAGAATTCACATTCCCTTCAATTTTTTAACGTTTTAATCGATTACGAATGAGAATCGATATAGCTTACAGCGTCTTGAACTGTTTGAATTTTTTCAGCTTCTTCATCAGGGATTTCGCATCCGAACTCTTCTTCAAAAGCCATTACCAATTCCACTGTATCCAAAGAATCAGCACCCAAATCGCCGGTAAAACTGGCTTCAGGGGTTACTAATGCTTCGTCAACACTCAATTGTTCTACAACTACTTTTTTAACTTTTTCTAATGTACTCATCTTTTCTTCCTTTTTCTTTGTAAATACCTAACTATCCAAACAAAATTATACTATTTAAAGATTTTTTTGCAAGAAGTTGTTAAAAATGTTAACTTCCTTAACATTTTTAGATAACCAATCCGCCATCTACCTGTAAGATTTGCCCAGTTACATAAGTGGCATCTTCGGCTAAAAACTTAACGGCTTTTGCTATATCTTCGGGTTCTCCGAGCCTTTTTAAAGGTATATGTTCGTAAATTCCGTCTAATTTCAAATCTTTTGTCATATCGGTTTGGATAAATCCCGGTGCAATTGCATTTACACGGATATTTCTGCCTGCAAGTTCTTTGGCCAAGGCTTTTGTAAGACCTATCAAACCTGCTTTTGCGGATGCGTAATTTGCTTGTCCCGCATTGCCGTAAATACCGATAATGCTGGACATATTAATAATTGCACCCGAACTTTGTTTTATCATGATTTTGGAAACCGGTTTGGAAACATAATATGCACTGTTTAAGTTTGTATTAATAACTGCTTCCCAATTTTCAGCGGGCATTAACATAAATAAACCGTCACGGGTAATTCCCGCATTGTTAACAAGAACATCAATTCTGCTGTATTTACTAACAATTTCTTTAATTCCCACGTCAACAGCCTCTTTGCTTGTTACGTCAAATTTAAAAGCCTGACTGTCACTTCCAAGAGTTTTAAGCTCTAAAACAGTTGCATTCGCCGCTTCCTCATTCCCGACGTAGTTAATTGCCACGTCATATCCTGATTTTGCGAGTTCTAATGCACATGCTTTTCCAATTCCTCTGGAACCGCCAGTTACAAGTGCTACTTTTTTATCTGTCATAATTCTTATCCTTTCTTTTTTAGATTGCCACCTTTTCAGCCTTTCAGCTCATTAATACATAACTCTAACGACGCCTTGTCATAGACGTTGAAAATTTTTGCTTCCGGTGAAATCTTTTTAACCAATCCCGCTAAAACCTTTCCCGGTCCTATTTCAATAAAAGTGTCGGCACCATTTTCTGTCATTTTTTGAATTGTTTGAGTCCAATAAACCGATGAATAAATTTGACGGGGCATTTTTGACCTAAAATCCTCTGCTTTTGTTGTGATTTCAGCATCAACGTTTGTTATCACCGGAAATTTAGCATCTGAAAGAGGAAATCCTTGTAAATATTTTTCAAATTCATCACCCGCATTATGCATCAATTCTGAATGAAAAGCTCCCGAAACAGCCAGCGGAATTACTCGCTTTGCCCCCGAGGCAATAAGCAGTGCCTCGGCACTTTGGAGTGCATAATCTTCACCTGTTATCACGATTTGTCCGGGGCAATTGTAATTTGCCACTGCTACATAACCAACCTCATTAGCTTCTTTTAAACATTCTTCAACGGTTGCGTCATCCAATCCCAAAACAGCCGACATTGCCCCACCCTTAACTTCGCTCATGGTTTCCGCCCTTTTTGTAATTAACTTAAGTGCGTCCTCCAATGTCAAAGCTCCGGAAGCGTACAATGCCCCGTATTCACCGAGGCTGTGGCCGGCGGCAAAGGCAGGTTCAATATTTAATTTTGATTTTAGGGCTTCTAATGCTGCAATTGAAGTTGTCAAAATCGCCGGCTGAGTATTGATTGTTTGTTTCAAATCTTCATCAGGACCTTCAAAACAAATCTTGGAAATACTCCTGCCTAAAATTTCATCAGCTTTATCGAAAACATGCTTTACTTCATCAAAGTTTTCGTATAAATCACGCCCCATCCCAACGTATTGAGAACCTTGTCCGGGAAATATATAAGCGATTGTTGTCATTATTCGTCACCTCTTGTTTTGGTGAGAGGTGAGACGTGGGAGGTGAGAAGAATTTATTAACTACTCACTACTCACTACTCACTACTCACTACTCACTACTCACTACTCACTAACATATTCCTTCTCTAAGCCTTACAATCGCAACGCCCCAGGTCATGCCTGCCCCAAACCCGCACAGAATTGCGGTTGAAGGAAGTTTTATTTTTCCGCTTTCAACTCCTTCTGCCAGAGCAATCGGAACAGACGCTGCGGAAGTATTGCCGTAATATTTTATATTAGAGATAACCTTACTATCGTCATAGCCCAGTCTTTGCTGAACAGCTTCAATAATCCTTTGGTTTGCTTGATGCGGTATGAAGTAGTCGACATCTTCAGGCGTCATATTTGCTTTTTTAAGACATTGGTCAATGTAATGAGGAAGAACTTTTATAATAAATTTGTAAACTTCTTTCCCATTCATGCTTATATGAACCGGCTTTTCTTCACAAGGTTCCACAAGAGGGCAATTTTTGCCTCTCAACGGAAGAACTATGTATTCGCCTATTGAACCGTCCGCCTTAATATCAATTGCCAAAATGTCATCTATGCCGTCATCAGAGCGAGTTACTACCATGGCTCCCGCACCGTCTCCAAAAAGAATTGATGTTCCCCTGTCCGACCAGTCACATAATTTTGAATTATTGTCTGTTGCGACTATAAGTATTGTTTTATAAATCCCCGAGCCGATAAATGCTCTCGCCATTTCAAGAGTATAAATTAATCCCGAGCATGCTGCAGTAACATCAAATGCCGGAATATTTTTAATTCCCAATCTTGCTTGAATATGGCATGCCATTGCAGGGTACAAATCTGCCGGAGCAGAAGATGCAGCAATAATTAAATCTATCTCTTCAGGATTGATTTTTGCTTTTGCAATCGCATTTTGAGCTGCTATAAAGCCCAAATCCACAGCATTTTCTTCGCCTGATACAACACGGCGTTCTTTTATACCGGTTCTGCTATAAATCCACTCGTCTGAAGTGTCATATAGTTTTGTTAAATCTTCGTTTGTTATAACTGTTTCAGGTACACAATACCCTACCCCTGCTATTTTCAACGGAATTAATTTATTTGCCATTATATCCCCTTCTGGGTAAAACCCCAAAGTTAATTAATTTGAAAGTTCCTTATTTTTTTCAAGAAACTCTGCTATTTTTTTGTTTACACCTGTTTCCACGGCTTCCTTGGCAACTCTTACGGCATTTTTGATTGCATAAGCCTTTGAGTTGCCATGGGAGATTACGGTAATTCCCTTGACGCCTAAAAGTAATGCCCCGCCGAATTCTTCATAATTTATTTTTCTGTAAATTCTTTTCATGAAAGGGTGGGCGATTAATCCTGCAATTTTTGCCAGAGGGTCAGTTTTAAATTCTTGTTTCAGCATTCTGAAAAGCATTGAGGAAGTTCCTTCCGTAATTTTCAAGGCAACGTTTCCGACGAAACCGTCACAAACAATTACATTGCAAACTCCGGAAAATATCTCTCTGCCTTCAATATTGCCGACAAAATTGATTTTGTCCTGATTCTCTTCAAGCAGCTTGTAAGTCGCCTGTGCAAGTTCATTACCTTTTCCCGCTTCTTCGCCTATATTAAGAATTCCGACCCTAGAATCTTCTATACCCAAAACATTTTTTGAAAAAGTTGTACCCATAACGGCAAACTGAAACAACATATCCGCAGTACAATTGCTGTTAGCTCCGCCGTCAATTATTACCACAGGTTCCTTCATTGTAGGCAAAGTAACCGCAATTGCCGGCCTGTCAATTCCGGGAATTCTGCCCAGCCCAAACAAGCTTGAAGCCATTGCCGCACCTGTTGAACCTGCCGCTACTATCGCATCGGAACTTCCTGTCGCAACAGCATCCACCGCCAAAACTATTGAAGACTTTTTCTTCTTTCTAATCGCCTGGCCGGGGGCTTCGCCCATTTCGATGACTTCTGTCGCCGGAGTTATTTTTATATCAAGCTTATTTACGTCAATCCTGATTTTGGTATCTTTAAATCCACCCGCAGTAGAGATAATTCCTTCCCGATTAATTCTGTCAAGTTCATATTCTATGCGATCCTGTTTCCCGACAAGTTCAATTGCAACACCATATTCTGATGCTGCCCAAACTGCACCTGCGACTATCTCACGAGGAGCATTATCTCCTCCCATTGCGTCTATTGCTATTCTGGTCATAAATTCCTCTTTGGTTGAAAGGTTGAATGGTCGAAGAGTTGAAATTTTTGCTTCACAAAATACCCTCTTCTCCCCTCTCTCTTTTTATTCTTCTGTTTTAACTTCTTCTACAGCTTCAGCTTCTACAACTTCTTCAACCTTAGCTTCTTCAACTTTAGTTTCAGCTTTTTTAGCTTTTGTTTTCGCTGCTGCTTTTTTGGCCGGTTTTTTAGTTTCAATCGCTGTTTCAACATAATCAGGCGATTTAATGCTTACCGCTTTACCTTTATAATATCCGCAAGCTGTGCATACTGTGTGAGTTAGTACTACTTCGCCGCATTTTGCACATTTTGTAACTTCCGGTTTTGTTGCTTTCCAGTTTGAGCGTCTATGCCCCTGTGCCGAATGTCCCGTTCTTTTCTTTGGTACTGCCATTGTTCTTTTTACACCTTTCGTTTTTATCTTGTTTATCTTTTATCTCAGTGGTTAAGTGACCGGATGACTAGAATATTTCAATTTACTGCTCACCGCTCACTGTAAAAAGCGTAACACAAAAATAGTTGTTACGCACATTATTGTTAAATTATTTTACACGTACTGTTCGTCTTGAATTGCCACCGCTGAAATCTGGCTTGATATTAAAGATAATTTCTTAATAGGTCCGTTACCTTCTTTTTCAATTAAACCCGCTCCCGGATTTTTTAGAAGCTGCTGAAATTCTTCGTAAGCAGCCTGAGGATTTTCGACATAAAGCACAACCGGTGCTGACGAACCTTTGACGAAAATCAATAGTGCCGTTCTTGTTTTTATTTGCGGTGTTCCGCTGAATTGTGTTGCCATAATTTGTTTACTCCTTTTTTCTTTCCCGTTTGCCTTTCACTTTTACGCAGTAACTTTCATGGTATTTGCAATAATCTCATTAAAACTTTCAAATTTCAAGCTTGCACCGCCGACCAAAGCACCATCAATGTCTGATTTTGACATTTGTTCTTCAATAGTTGAAGGGTTTACGCTTCCGCCGTAAAGAATTCTGATTGAGTCGCCGGCATGAGCCGTGCTGACTGTTTTTACGACGTTTCTAATCATAGCGATAACTCTGTTTGCTTCTTCAGGATCACAAGTTTTGCCTGTTCCTATTGCCCAGATTGGCTCATATGCGATAACTGACCTTGAAATTTCTTCCTCGGTTAATCCTTCCAATGCGATTTTAATTTGAGTTGTAATATGTGCATCTGTAACTCCTGACTCTCTTTGAGCAAGAGTTTCACCACAACAAATAATAGGTATTAATCCGCCTGAAAGAATAGCTTTCGCTTTTTTGTTAATCATTTCGTTTGTTTCTGAAAAATATTGTCTTCTTTCGGAGTGGCCGATGATAACGTATTCACAGCCTGCATCCTTAATCATTTCGACTGAAATTTCCCCTGTATAAGCACCTGAGGATTCCCAGTGGCAATTTTGTGCCGCAATTGAAACAAGAGGTCTGCATTTTGCACATCTTTGGCTCTCGACAGCCGCAAGTGACGTAAATGTCGGTGCCAAAACAATTGTAGGCAATTGTTCTTTTGTAAATTTTTCTGCAAAATATGCTATTCCTAAAAACAAATCTTTAGCCTCTGATTGAAGCTTGTTCATTTTCCAGTTTCCCGCTATAATCGGTTTTCTTGACATTTTAATATCTCCTTCTTAATTTTTCTTATGCACTCAAGTCATTGCGAACTCTGCCGAAAAAACGATTAAGTATCATTTTTGAGAGCTAGACGAAATTTCGACGAGGCAATTCAATCTTTGACTTTTTTGGATTGCTTTGGGTTTTTACAAACCCTCGCAAAGACATGGACGTGTTAATTTTAAACTAAACACACAAATTTTACAATAATTATTTTCTTGCTACTATTTATTTATGAGTAAAGAAGCACAATTTTATATAGTTCCCACTCCTATCGGAAATCTAAGGGATATTACGTTAAGAGCGATTGAAGTTTTAAAATCGGCCGATGTCATAGCCTGCGAAGATTCTCGCAATACACAAAAACTTCTTAACCACTTTGACATAAAAACAAAAACAATCTCTTATCACAAATTTAACGAAAAACAGCGGGTTAAAATGTTTTTGGATTTGCTAAATGAAGGAAAGACCGTTGCTCTGGTTTCAGATGCCGGAACTCCTTTAATCTGTGACCCCGGTGCTGTTTTGATTGAAGAATTGAGGGCAAATGAGTTTAATGTAACGGCTCTGCCCGGTGCTTGTGCTATAACCACATTTCTCTCACAAGTGCCAAAAGGCGGGGAAGAATTCGTGTTTGTGGGATTTTTACCAAAAACAGAGGGGCAAATTTTAGCAATTTTGCAAAAATTTGCCCACGCTAACATTGTTTTTTACGAGTCGCCAAACCGTTTGTTAAAGACATTAGAATACGTTAAAAAATTCAATCCGAGTGCAAAAGTTGCCGTCGGAAGAGAACTAACCAAGGTTTTTGAAGAAATTGTTGCAGATGAAGTTCAAAACGTTATTGAATATTATAAGAACAATGTTTTAAAGGGGGAAATTGTTGCCATGGTTTACAAACAAGAGGATATTGAAACTTCACAAACAGAAATTTTAGATAAAATCAATTTGTTAAAACAGAAAAATTTCGGCACAAAAGAAATTTCAACAATTCTTGCAACGCTTTACAATATAAATAAAAATGATGTTTATAAATTAATAATTTAAAGCGGTACATAGCCCGAGTACATTAAACTTGCCCAGCTTGAGAAATAGCTTATTTGTGTTGCACTTCCTGTTTTTATATAAACTTTTGCCTGATGCTGCGGCGGAAGTTCTATTGCTCCGCTTATTGCAGCTTGAATTACTTCGGGGTGCGTGATGACAATAATTCTATTCCCGATATTTTCTTCCACAATTCTTTTTATTATTCTTGAAATTCTCTTGTTTAGGTCAAGAATAGTTTCTCCGCCTTCAGGGCAGTAAGAACAAGGGTTTTTGTGGAGCTGCTCAAGCATTTGAGGATACTTTTGTTCAATCTGCTCAAATGTCAGTCCGCTCCATACCCCTCTTTTTCTCGAATGTAGTCCGTCTAGAATTTCAAAATCTTTCTTGAAAACTTTTGAAATCATTTGAGCAGTTTGAATAGTTCTGAGGGCTGAGCTGGTATAAATTTTGTCGGTTTTAACCGCACGTTTTTTAAGCCACTCGCAAATTTTTTCGATTTCCTCCTGACCGGATTCGTTTATCGGCGGGTAATTTCCATTATCGGAAAGTCTGTTTTCTTCCGAATATATTGTTGCCCCGTGGCTTATGAATGTGATTTTGCATTTTCTGTTAAACATACTTATTATTATACTCTTTTTTCATGAATTTACAAATATGTTTATTTTTCGTCATAATTGTGTTACAATAACAACGTTATGAAAGACATTAATAAAATTATTTCAAAATTAAAGAAATTAAAACCCGAGTTGGAAAAAAATTATCAAATCACCGAATTGGGCGTCTTTGGCTCTTTTGTCAGAGGGGAACAAACCTCCCAAAGTGATATTGACATCCTGATAGATTACAAGGATGGAACAAGTATTCTAACTCTTGGAGGTTTACAATACATGCTTTCGGAACTTTTTAATACAAAGGTTGATATCGTAATGAAAAGGACTTTAAAAAAGCAAATAGGTAAACAAATCTTGTCTGAGGTCGTTTATGTTTAAAAAAGTATATAGTGATGCTATTGAAGATATGCTGCAGGCATGTGCCGACATAAAAAAAGCCGTAGATGGAATAACTTTTGGTGAGTTTGAAGCGGACATGTTCAGGTACAGGGCTGTTGAAAGATTATTTGAAATACTTGGCGAAGCCGCCAATAGAATTCCAAAGGAGTTACAGGAAAAATATTGTGACATTGCCTGGAAAAATATTGTTGGGATGAGAAATATAATTATACATACCTACGAAAGAGTTGATGTTTCAACCCTTTGGGGAGCGGCAAAAAAAGATTTACCCCGATTGGGGCAATCACTAAATAAAATGCTCTTGGAAATAAGCAAGGATGAGAGATGAGTCCAAAAGCATTCAAATTCGGTGATAACATTTCAACCGACCACATCGCACCCGGGCGGTTATTCCACCTGCGTTCAGATTTAAAAGAATTTGCAAAACACGTGCTTGAAGATGCCGATGCAAATTTTGCTTCTTCAATGCAAAAAGGGGATTTTGTAGTTGCAGGAAACAATTTCGGGCTGGGGTCATCACGTGAACATGCTCCGCAAATTATTAAGATTGCAGGCGTTCAGGCAGTTTTGGCCAAATCTTTTGCCAGAATTTTTTACAGAAACGCAATTAATATAGGACTTTTGGCTATCGAATGTGATACGGATTTAATTGACGCAGGCGACGAACTTGAGTTGGATGTTAAAAACGGAATTGTAAAAAACATAACAAAATCAATTGAAATAAAATTTGTGCCGTTGCCGGATGTTATGGTCAAACTCCTCGCTGACGGCGGTTTGATTGAACACGTTAAGCAATACGGCGATTTTAAGCTAGTTTAAAAATGGCATGTTATGGCCAAATTCATCTTCAACGTCTTTTCTTCTTATGGAATCATGCCATTTCAATTCATTATTTTTGAAGGTTTTAAATTCTTGAGATAAAGTATTTTCAAAACTTATAAAATCTTCCGGTTTAGTAATTTCAGCTTTTTTGCCTTTTATTAATCTTTCAACTACCTTAGTTATAGAAGTTTCGGAGGTGCTTTTATTAATTGACAAAAGAAGCTGTTCAAAAACATTTTTCTTATGATTAATTTTAGAGCTTTCGATAAGAATGTCACCTTGAAATTTTGATTTTGTTCTTTCTATCGATTTTATAGGGTTTGAAAATTCATCAAAACCCCAATAGAATTTTTTTCCATAAGATGTATCACAAGAATAAACTGTACGACCACTTTTTGATTCGAATCTTTTTAAACTTTTTAAATTTTTTAAGTTTGGAGGCACATCGATATGCTTTTGTGCTAATTCTTTGATGATTGCAAATTCTTTTTGTGCTTTAGTAGCCCTGTCTGATATTTTTAAAATTCCTAATCTCATTTTTAACCTCCAATTTTAATTTAACGTAGTTATGTAATTCTACAATGAATTTGTCAGAAATTTAATGTTTTAAATAAAATTGTTAAATTACTTAACGATTGACTTGTTTAAACAGTTTTTATTGTTGACATTCAAGTTTGCTTGTTGTTAGATATAAATTAACTAGCTAGAAGGTGGATTGTGATTTTACTTAATCACTTAATCACCTAATAACTTAATAACTTTAGAAAAAGGAGCAAATATGCCGACTATTAGTCAATTAGTACGCAAAGAGCGTAAGAAATTAATAGACAAAACAAAATCACCCGCCTTGCAGGATTGTCCTCAAAGACGCGGGGTTTGTACAAGAGTTTACACAACAACACCGAAAAAACCTAACTCGGCTTTGAGAAAAGTTGCCAGAGTCAGGCTTACCAACGGGTTTGAAGTAACTTCATACATTCCGGGTATCGGTCACAACCTTCAAGAACACTCCGTTGTTTTAATCAGGGGCGGAAGGGTTAAAGACTTACCTGGGGTCAGATATCACATAGTAAGAGGTACTTTGGACACAGCAGGCGTTGCAAACAGAGAAAAAAGCCGTTCTAAGTACGGTGCCAAAAAAGCGAAAGCGAAGAAATAGATGTATAGATAAATGGAGGGATAGAGGTATAGCAATAAAAAGCCTACATACTTATATCCGAACCTCCGTGACTCAAATTAGTCCTAGAAGTAGGATGGGCTAAAGCCCATCAATATTAGTCCCGAGATGTACTCGGTAAGACATTAAACCGGTAAAAGCTATCAAGCAAAAGAGTTGCGAGCGGAGTAGTTTAAGGATAAACGAGGTACAACGCAAGCATAGCGAGTGCATAAATCCGGTAAGCCCTAAAGGCAAAAGGTTATTACTAACACAAGAAAAACATGGAAAGGGCGGAACCACAAAGGTTTCGTGCAATGGTAGAAAAAAAATGTCAAGACGTTCAAAACCAGCTAAAAGAATTCCACCGGCTGATCCGATTTACAACAGTGTGGATATATCAAAATTTATTAACAGAATTATGCGTAGGGGTAAAAAATCCATCGCCGAAAAGATTTTCTATTCTACTATGGAAAAAATTGGAGAAAAAACCAACGAAAAACCAATGGAAATATTCCAAAAGGCGTTATCAAATTCAACTCCTTTGCTGGAAGTTAAGGCCAGAAGAATCGGCGGTTCAACTTATCAGGTCCCTATTGAAGTAAAACCCGACAGAGGAATGGCTTTAGCATCTTCATGGTTAATTGCTGCCGCCAAAAGCAGACACGGCAAATCATTTATTGAAAAATTAACAACTGAATTGGTTGATGCTTCAAACGGTGCCGGTGCAGCTTGCAAAAAGCGTGAAGACACTCACAAAATGGCCGAAGCCAACAAGGCTTTTGCTCATTACAGATATTAAAAATTTTATAAATATATTTACAAAGGAGCTGTGAAAATCTGGATTTTCACAGCTCCTTTGTGTCTAATTGTTAAGATTTTAATGAAAATTTTAACAATTAGCAATTTTTTCTGCAGAAAGAACTTTATATATATAATATATACTGCAACGAAATATGAGAGGATATTATTATGAGCACAGTAACAGTACAAAGCGGCGATAATCTATGGAAAATCGCACGTCAACAAGGTTTAAAAGGCAATTCTGAAATCGCTAATTATGTAAATAGCATAATTGCTGCAAATCCTACTTTAGCAGCAAAAAGGGGCAACTCAATCAAGGCCGGTCAAGTTATAAAATTACCGGATGCTCCAAATTCTATACATAAAGAGGCCAAAGACAGTTCACAGGCTCAAGCTAACAACCAATCCACAAATATTACTGATTCAATTGGCAAATCAAATTTAGATAAAAAAGAGGCAACTACTCCACTTAGTGATTGGATGAATAAATGTGCAGATTCAATGGTTGACGTTGATGCTAAAGGAAATCCTGTATATGACAGCGATGTAAATCCTTTTGACATGGTTGGAGATAAATTTAGAAACGATATAAAAAATAATGGTGGTACTAACGCAGGTAAAATATATAAAGAAAAAGCATTAGAAGCATCAAAAGGGGAGATTTCATTGTATGATACTGACGGAGATGGTAAAATCAGCCCTGAAGAGCAGTTAAAGTTTGATAAGTCTGAATTTGAAAAGAAATACGGGGCAATTAGTCCTGAAATGCAAGGTAAAGTGCAAGAAATGTCACTTCGTGCAAACGTATTTATGGATTTGGATAAAGACGGAAAAGTAGATGAAAAGGAATACTCATCTTTTTTGTATGCCATGGATGCAAATAATGACAAAAGTGTAGCAAACGGACAATTTACAAGAGATGAATACGTCAAATCTACAAATTATTTTGAAAGTCCATTAACACAAGAAGCAGGAACTTTTAGAGGGACAGTAAGAAGCTGTTTTAAATCACTGTTTGGATATGACCCGGCCGCAAAGAAAAATTAATTTTTTCATAAATAAACAACCTCATTTAAAATATTTTTTTTCAAAGCAGGTTTAATTTCGTCCTTTACTACCAAATCACTTTTATATTAAGCAGGCCGGACAAAAATTCGTTCAGTGAATAAGAAAGATTTTTACCCGATTGCAACCCAAAGAAATTTTTTGGTGAATTTTGCAATAACCATTGCGATAAATCCAAAAAGCAAATCATACAAAATTTTTGCTCCGCTCTGAGCCGAAATCCAGCCCAATATCAAAGCTGAGTTTTCTCTTTGAAGCGTCGCCATAAACAGCATGTATAAAATTCCGATAATATGTATTGTAAAAACGCCGACTAGTGTCGCTTGAGCCATATTTCGGTATGTAAGTCCGCTTCTCAGGATTGAACCTGCAAAGAAAACCGCCGGAATGTAAGCCAAAATATAGCCGAAACCGTACTGGAAAACGTATTCAAACCCGCCTCCCAGTGCAAAAACCGGAGCAAGGAAAAGGCCGACTAAAATATAAATTAAAATGGACGCTATTCCAAACCTTCTTCCCAAAAGTGCAACGATAAACATAATTGCGGGGATTTGGGGAATATATCTGTAATGTTTCATAAAATGAGCCATAACAGGAGGATCTTTGAAATTGTCGCCAATATAGGAAAAAGCGTCAAGAGGAATTATATAATGGTTAAAATCGAACTGTGTAAAAGTCGCTATCACAATCAAAAAGGAGCAAAGTCCCATCAAAACAAGCACACCAAGGTTTAAATTTAACTGCTGGTTTTGATATCTGAATTTATTTAGTTGTTTTTCTATCCTTTTTGTCATTCGTTATTCCATGCTCTTTGGTTTGCCGCGTCACTCGTGCCTCGCTCCTCGCAATGACATATTTCTTTGGCTCATACTTCGCCTAGAACTCTGTCAGTTTTTCTATCCTTTTTGTCATTTTATTTCAATGAAATCCTTCAATTTTTCAACATTTTCCTGACGCCGTAACCTGAATTTATCCCAAAAAATGTTTTCTGTCCACATTATTAATGCGTCTTCATTATTATTTTGATAATACCCTTTTCTCATTCCCAGCGACTTGAAACCGTATTTCTCATAAAGGCTTATGGCCGGAATATTACTTGCCCTTACCTCAAGAGTTACGTATTTTATCTCGTTTTTATAACAATCTTCCAAAATTTTGTTAAGCAGTGCTTCTCCAATTTTCTTCCGTTTCAACTCCGGCTTGACTGCGATTGTCGTAATGTGAGCTTCGTCAAGAATCTGCCAGGAACCGGCGTATCCTATAAGTTCGCCGTTTTCGTCAAACGCCGAATAATAGTACGCCAAATCGTTTGATAATTCGCCGTAAAAGGAATCTCTGGACCAATGATGCTCGCCGTAAGCCTGCTCCTCAATCTTAATAATCTCGTCCACCTGATTTTTTTGCATAGGAAGTATTTTTATTTTCAAAATCTCTTTTTCCATAAAATAATTTTAGCATGAAAAATTATATTTTTTAGGGTTTTCGTGGGATAATTAAGTAAAAAGGGGAAAGAAAAAAGTGAAAAGCACAATTCAAAAATTGTTGAAAAATGGGGATTTAGGTTTCCTTGAAATAAAAGAAATTGTCAGAAGCATTGCAAATAAGGAGGTTTCTGACGCACAAATAGGTGCATTTCTGGTAGCTGTTACCAAAAAAGGAGTGAGTAAGGATGAATTTTTCGCCTTCGCTTGTGCGATGAGAGAATTCTCAAATCGGGTCATTCTCGACAAATACGTTGTAGACAGTTGCGGAACGGGTGCGGATTTGTCTAAAACAATTAATATTTCAACCGCAAGTGCAATTGTGGCAAACGCCTGCGGGGTTAATGTCCTGAAACAAACCAACTCAGCCATCACGAGTTCCTGCGGAAGCACTGATTTGCTCAAGGCTTTGGATATTGATGTCGTAAAAACCGCTCAAGACGCTGAAAATGAGTTTAATAAAAATAATATTGCGTTTGTACACTCGCCTTACTTCAACGAATTTGCAAGGATAAACAATCCTATCCGTCAGCAAATCGGCATCAAAACGATTTTTAACTACCTCGGGCCTTTGATTAATCCCGCATTTCCCAACGCACAATTGTTGGGCGTTTCGTCCTTTGAGATGTGTGAAAAAATAATTTATGCCCTGCAAAAACTCGGCACGGACAGAGCTTTGGTCGTAAACGGGCTTAATCCGAATATCGACGAGATAAGTATTTGTTCCAAGACAGCGGTTTATGAACTCAAGGAAGGCGAAATTTCATATTATGAAATTTCGCCCGAAGACTTTGGTTTCAAGATTGTTGATATTTCTGAAATTCAAGGCGGAAACGGAATCCAAAACGCACAAATTATTCAAGATATTTTTAGGGGGGAAATTAAGGGGGCAAAACTTGAAGTAATTTGTATGAACGCAGGTGCGATGATTTATCTGGCGGGACTTAAGCCGAATATCTTTGAAGGTACGAAATTTGCACAAGAGGCAATTGAAAGCGGTCTTGCGTATGAAAATTTGTTAAAATTACAGGGGATTTGCTCCAAATGCAGCTAGATTACTCAAAACTGTTTGATATAGCAAGGAATTCTTATGCCGGACTTTCTTACAACAACAAGTTAGGCAGGGCTTTGATGCCTTTGAGATACTTTTTTGAGTTGACTTATCTTTGCAACCTCAATTGTCCTTACTGCTATGTCGGTGAAGAACGCAAGAAAAACGAACTTACGACAGGGGAATGGTTTAAAATAATTGACCAAATTCCATGGTATTCTTTTGTGACACTTGTGGGCGGCGAACCGCTGATTAGAAAGGATTTCATCGAGATTTTGGAGCGTGTGGCGGAAAAAACTTTCGGGAAATTGAATGTCGTCACCAACGGAATTTTGATTAATGATGAGATAATTGATGCATTTATCAGGACTAAGATGATGCTGTTGTCGGTTTCGCTCGACGGCTACGGCGAAAACCATGACAAAAACAGGGGAAAAGAAGGAATTTTCGATAAAATAATCTCAAATCTTGATAAATTAAACTCAAAAAAGGGCTTGAGTAAATTCAACAGACCTATGATTGATATTAAGACAATTGTGCTTGAAAATAATCTGGATGATTTGCCCCAATTGTATAAATTATGTAATGATATGAATTTTGACTTTCTTTCGGTTTCTTTTTTAAGAAACAACGACTTAAAACAGAATTCAATTTTGCGAGAAAGCTTCGGGGAAGAGTTTTACGCTCAAAAATACCCGATAAAGCCTTATTTTGATATGGAGCATTTTAAGGAGGTTTACAAAGAGATTGAGGGGATAAAAGGTAAAACAAAAATTCGTTTTTCGCCAAAATTTGAGGGGACAGATGCACTAGAAAAAATTGAGAGATTTTTTAGTTATCCTGAGGACAAACCGGTGCAAGAGATTTACAAATCTTGCCTTTACCCGTTTTCCAATATGATGATAAACCCGCAGGGGGATGTTTACCCCTGTTTGTCACTAAAAATCGGGAATGTTAAAGAGAAGAGTTTAAGAGAAGTTTTTAACGAACCGAAATTCTGCTGTTTTAGAAAAAACTTGAAGGCTTCCGGCGTCTTTGAAGCCTGCCAGATGTGCTGTGAACTTGGGTTGAAGGGCTGAACGGTTGAGAGGTCGAACGGTTGAATGGTCGAACGGTTCAATTCCCAATTCCCAATTCCCAATTCCCAATTTCCTTTTCACTTTATTGTCATCCCGCACCGGTTAGGGCATGGCGGTTGGCTTTTGTTATTCATTCTGATGCGGGATCTGGATTTAAGTCACTAAGTCGATGAGTCGATAAGTTGAAAGGTCGAACGGTTCAATTCCCAATTTCCTTTTCCAGTTCCCCGTTCCTTGTTCCAGTTTATTTTACGGCTAATTTATTCAAAGCAAGTGATAATCTTGATTTTTTTCTTGCGGCAGTGTTTTTATGCAAAATGCCTTTTACAACAGCTTTGTCACAAAGTTGATAAACTTTAGAAACCGCTGCTGACAAAGCTTCTTTGTCTTCGCCCTTGCCTAATTCAAGTGCTTTTTTAAGCGCCGTTTTTATTGAAGATCTAAACGCAAGATTTCTTTCAGCGTTTTTTTCTGAAGTTAATATTCTCTTTTTTGATGATTTAATATTTGCCATGTTTTTTCCTTTTTCCTTTTTACTTTGTGGGGGTAATGACTCCCCAGCATAATCACGAGGATTGTGAGTTCAATTATCGTAATACAAAGAAAACAGAATGTAAAGAGCATGAAAAAGTTGAAAGGTCGAAAGGCTTTTTATGATGTGATTAAGTGACTGGGTGATTAAGTGACTAAGTTCAATAATGCTTCGCAAATTTTTAAAAAAGGGAACAGGGAACGGAATTTCTTGTCGTTGCGAGGAGAAACAAAGTTTCGACGAAGCAATCCAAATTCCTTGTTGTCGGGCAAATTTAAGCCCCCCACCCCAAACCCTCACCCTCGATTGCCCCCCCACCTCAATCCTCCCCCTCAAGGGGGGAGGAAGAATAACAATTTTGCAAATATAAACTTGGGGGAGGGGGTCAAACAAAAGCCCGACCTACATTCTCAACCCTTCGACCATTCGACCTTTCGACCCTTCAACCCTTCAGCCTTTAAGCCCTTAAGCCGTTCAACCGTTCGACCCTCCAACTTATCGACTTATCAATTTATTATCCGCTTAACATATTGCCCTTTTATTTATCAAGTGCTACAATCTTTTTATGGACAATCGTGAAGAAAAAATAGTTGAATATTTGGCACAACACAAAAACATCTTATGGACAGGGATTTTGGTCCTCGGCGGAGGATTGGTCGGACTTGTTTTGACCTATAACCCAAAATTTCATCCATTTATTTTTAGTAATTTTTTCAGAATTATATTTTTTATAATTGGGTTTATTTTATTTGTATCAATGATTATAGGATTATTAAATACGGATGTTGATATGCAAAAATATTTAAAGAAAGGGAACGTTAATGATTAATTTAAATACACCAATAGCAGGACAAATACTTATGCTGGTTTTCACCATTTTATTTGGGATAGTTGCACTTTATGGCGGATATAAGATTACCAGACCGTTCAATTACGAACCCAAGCAAAAAAAACCATTATAAATTCCTAATAATTTCATCCGTGAATTCGGAGCATTTTGCACTGCCGCCTAAATCTGCAGTCAAAATTTGACCGCTTAAAGTCTTAAGCAGGGCGTTTTCAATTTTTTCGGCGTACGAATTTTCCCCGATATATTTAAGCATTTCTATTGCAGAAAGTAAAAGTGCCGTCGGATTTGCTTTGTCTTTGCCGGCAATATCAGGAGCAGAGCCATGCACCGCCTCAAAAACCGCACAATTTTCCCCGATATTGGCACCTTGAGCGACGCCTAACCCGCCAATCAGCCCCGCACACAAGTCCGATACAATATCCCCATACAAATTCGGCAAGACCAAAACGTCGAATTGAGAAGGGTTCTGAACTAACTGCATGCAAAGATTATCAACCAAAATTTCTCTGTATTTGATTTTTGGATATTTTTTTGCAACCGCTCTCACGCTTTCCAAAAACAGACCGTCAGAAAACTTGCAAATATTAGCTTTTGAAACTGCACAAACTTCTTTTCTTTCGTTTTTTAAGGCATAATCAAATGCGAATTTTGCAATCCTTTCAGACGCCTTTCTTGTTATTATTTTGGTACTTTCGGCCGTATCTTTATCAATCTGCCTTTCAATTCCGGCGTACAAATCTTCCGTGTTTTCCCTCACCACAACAATGTCTACATTATCAAATCTGGTTTTTACATCAGGTAAACTTTTGCACGGTCTTAAATTTGCATACAAATCAAGTTCTCTTCTCAGTGCAACATTAACCGAGCGAAACCCTTTTCCTATTGGGGTTGCCACAGGTGCCTTGAGTGCAACTTTGTTTTTTCTAATCGAGTCTATAACCCTTTTGGGAAGCGGCATTCCCTCAGTTTGGGCAACATCACTGCCTGCGGTTTGAATATCCCAATCAATATCTAAACCGCTTTTTTTAATTATTTTGACAACGGAGTCTGTTATTTCAGGCCCTATCCCGTCGCCCGGAATCAATGTTATTTTCTTCATGTTTCTTCTTTTTTTACTAATTTCAACGTTCTTTTAAACTCTTTGTAAAACCCGCAGTTTGTTACAGTCAAATTATCCTCCAGATACACAACCCCCTGCCCTAAAGCTTCCAGCAGAGGGCAGGCCACTCCTTTTGCATAATTCTCGCAAGTAAGGCACTGGTCTTCATCTTCTATATAAACTATATAATCTATACAATACATGATAAAATTATACTACGGCATGCGTGTATTTGTAAAATAAATAATATTTATAGTATAATGGCGACAGTAAATGCTTAATCGGGAGAAACAAAATGAGCAAATTTGATATTCAGAGTAAAACAACAGAAGGCACTATTTTAAGTCAAGAGGATTACAATAAAATTCTAAGCTACGTACCTACCGTAATAGAAGCTTCATCAAGGGGCGAACGCTCTTTTGACATCTTTTCAAGATTGCTTAGAGAAAGAATTATTTTTCTTGGCGAAGAAATTGATGACGAAACAGCCAACTCGGTGGTTGCCCAATTATTGCTGCTTGACAGTGAAAATCCCGAAAAAGATATTATGATTTACATCAACAGCCCCGGCGGAGTTATAACCGCAGGAATGGCAATCTTTGACACAATTAAGCTTATAAAAGCAGACGTTTCAACTATTTGCCTCGGCGAAGCCGCAAGCATGGGTGCATTCTTGCTCTCAGCCGGAACTAAAGGCAAAAGAATGGCTCTGCCAAGTGCCAGAATTATGATCCACCAGCCTTTGGGCGGTGCTCAAGGTCAGGCTACAGATATAGAGATTGAGGCCAAAGAAATTGTCAGAATGAAAACTATGCTGAATGAGCTTTTTGCGGAACATTCCGGCCAGCCGATTGAAAAAATTAAAAAAGACACAGAACGTGACTACTACATGTCCGCTCAAGAGGCTCTGGACTACGGATTGATTGATAAAGTCGTCACAAGCATTAGCGAAGCGAAGTGAAGTGAAGTGGCCGAGCGACTAAGTGATTAAAGGAAAAGGAAATTGGCAATTGGGAATTGGGAACGGAATTTCTTGTCGTTGCGAGGAGCAAATTTGCGACGAAGCAGCGGATTTCGGCAAGAGCGATGCACTCTGCCGAAAAAACGATTGAGTATCGTTTTTGAGAGGTAAAGCTCGTCCAAGTGAGCAGAACCACGCTTCTGCGAACTGCCGATAATCCAAGACAATCCAAAAAATTGCCTCACATTATTCTAAGCTGCTAATTAGTATCAGATCCCGCATCAGAATTTCCAACAAAAGTCAACCGCCATGCCCTAACCCGTGCGGGATGACAATAAAGTGAAAAGGAAATTGGAAATTGGAAATTGGGAATTGGGAACGGAATTTCTTGTCGTTGCGAGGAGAAACAGTGAGACGTGAGAGGTGAGACGTGAGAAGAGAAACGGGAAAAGAAAAGTTTTAATTTTTTTGTTGCACTTAATCACTTAATCACCCAGTCACTTAATCACTTCGTAAAAAGCCCTTCAACCGTTCAACTCGCCAATCCTCCAATCCTCCATACCTCCAAAAGCCCTTCAACCAAAAGCCATCCGTTCCTCATGTTAAGCTTTCGTTACATAAAATTAACCAAAAAGTCAATTTTGTGAAACGAAATGTTTTTATATAAGAGTAAGGTTAAATTGGTTAGTTAAAATTTGGTAGGAGTTACAAAATGTCTTTATTGATTTTCGTATATCGACATCAAGACATCATCAGACGCAAGTCTGAGTTGAACATGAAGCTGATGCTTTTGAAACAAAAGCTCTTTGATTTACAAAGTTATGCTTCAAGTATCGCGGATGGTTCAGTTTCAATGAATGATTTGATGAACGCTCCGGCGTCTCAGTTCAACAGAATGTCCATATTTATGCAGTACTCTCATCAGGCAGCATTGCAGGGGGCTCAGGAAAAATTCGCGGTTATGAGTCAGGTTCCGGGAGCCATTCCTCAAATGCAAAACGCAGAGTTGCAACAACGTTTTTCTCAAATGATGTTCAAGAGTTTCTATGAACAAGAAAAAGAGAAATTTAACAAGGTTGAGCAAAAAGTTTTGAACGATCAAGATAAGCGTATAGAACAGGAAGTAGCATCAATTGAAACTCAATTAAAAATGCTAGACGCTGAAGAACAAAAGGTAACCGAAGCTGAAGATAAAGCAGCTGAAAAAGGTGCACCTAAGTACGTAGCTTAATTAAAAAACAATTTTTTAGATAATATATTTTAGTAAAGGCTCCTGCAGGGCGGAGCAATCCGACCCCACGGGTTAATTTGGAAAACCTAATTATACCAATAACCAAATAACCTCGAAAGCACTCAGAAATGGGTGCTTTCTTCATGCGGCCAATAGAGGAGAAGAGGGAACAGGAAACTGGGAACAGGGAACGGATGCTAGCTTTTCTTTACAATCTACTTTGTTTGAAATACAATTTTTTTACACGACGATGCAGTCCGGAATATCGGCAAAAACAGAGGGCAAGATGAAATATTTATTAGAAATCGGAACGGAAGAATTACCTTACAAATTTATTCCTCAAGCGATTGAGCAATTGAAATTCGGGTTTGAAAAATTTTTTAAGGAAAACGAAATTGATTTTAAGTCGGTAAAAGTTCTGGCAACTCCACGCAGGCTTGCGGTTATCGTGGACAATTTGGCCGACAAACAGCCTGATGTGGAAAAGCTTCTCAAAGGGCCCATAAAAAATGTTGCTTATGACGAAGCCGGAAACCTGTCAAAAGCCGGTTTGGGGTTTATGAATAAGTGCGGAGTTAAAGAAAAAGATTTGTTTTTGCAGGATGATTATTTAAATGCAAAAATATTTTTAAAGGGTAAATTGACATCTGAATTGCTCCAACAAAGCGTCCCTCAAATAGTTTTGAAACTTCAGGGGCCTTATTTTATGCGTTGGGGAGTAAATGAACAAAAATTTTCCAGACCTATTCGCTGGATTGTTTCAATTCTGGACGATAAAGAAGTTCCGCTGCAAATTGTTGACATAAAATCATCAAAATTCACCCGCGGACATCGCTTCTCTAAAGAATTAAATATCGAGATAAAAAATGCGGACGAATATGTTGAAAAGCTTAAAAAAGCAAGCGTGTACGTAAATCAAGAGGAAAGAAAAGCCTTAATCGCTGATTTAATAAAAAAAGAAGCGGACAAATTAGCTGCATACACGGAGTATGATGAGGATTTGCTTGATGAAGTTACTTATCTTTGCGAATATCCTGTACCTTGCGTTTGCGATTTCGATGAAAAATACTTGAACATCCCACAAAAGGTTACAGTGACAGTCATGGCAAAGCATCAACGATATTTTGCTCTATATAAAAACGAAAAACTGATTAATAAGTTCATAACTGTCACAAATTATCTTGGTGATGACTTTTCTAACATAAAAGCCGGTAACGAGAGGGTTATCGTTGCAAGGCTTGATGATGCAATTTTCTTCTTCAACGAAGACACCAAAAAACCTTTCGAAAGCCACGTGGAAAAACTGAAAGGAGTTACATTCCAAAAGGGGATGGGTTCTGTTTGGGATAAAACTCAGAGAATTATTACTCTTTCGAAAAAAATTGCCGAAAAATTGGGGGCAACTTCGCCAACAATAGAAAGAACGGCACTTTTATGCAAAGCCGATTTGACAACAAGCTTGGTATTTGAATTTACCGAACTTCAAGGGTTTATCGGTGCGGATTATGCAAAACTCTCAGGGGAAGCTCAAGAGGTTTGTGCCGGTATATATCAACATTATTATCCGTTGAATGCCGAAAGCGAGCTTGCACAGGGGATTGAAGGGCAAATTGTAGGAATTGCGGACAAGTTAGACACAATTTGTGCGGTTTTCACCGATGGGAAAAAACCGACCGGCTCTTCTGACCCTCTCGGGGTAAGACGTGCGGCTTTGGGGATTATTAAAACAATCATAAACAAAAATCTTAACCTCGATTTGTCTGATTTAATTAAAAAAGCGGTTGAATTGCTGCCAAAACAAGCAAATGCAGCCAGCCAAATCGAAGATTTCTTCATCCAAAGACTGACAATCTTTATGTCTGAAACTTACAGAAAAGATGTTATTGAAGCATGCTCCGCCAACAAAAATCCGCTTTCGAACCTGTGCGATTTTGTTCAAAGAGTTCAGTTAGTCTCAGAATTAATCAGTAAGCCTGAATTTTTGCTGGTATTGGAAAGTGCAAACAGAATCAGCCGAATTTTAACTGCAAAAGTAAATCCTTTGCCGGATGAAAATCTTTTGAAACTTAATGCCGAGAAAGAGCTTTTTGAAGGCATAAAAAAGATAAAAGACGGGTCTTATCAAACTCTTGTTGAAAGCTTCGTTTCGATAAACCCTCTAATTGAAAAATTCTTTGAGGATGTCTTGGTCATGGACAAAGATGAAAAAATTAAGGCAAACAGACAGGCCATGCTCGGCATGCTTAAAGAAAAGTACGACCTAATCGCAGATTTTAACGCTTTACAAATTTGATAATATGTGCTAGAATGCTGTATAATTAAAGCTTTTTAACTAAATTTAAGATTTGTAAACATTCTAGGAAAAAAGGGAAATATTTTTTTTCACGGTACTTTAAATAACTGACAGAACTAACTATAATAATTTACTAGAATTTACACATAGAGGTAAACATGCTTAACAGATTTAAAAATTTAAAAATTGTCAAGAAATTGAAAACGGTAAGCCCGAAGCTAAAGTGGCTTATGTTCAATCAAATGCAAGATTACAAAATCAACTCAGAATACATTGATATGATATGTTCTGACAAATCAAAAGAAGTAAATTCTGACAATAGCAGGCTGGAAGCAATGGTCAGAGAATCTCTCGTAAAAGAGTTTTCGCCGAAAATCGAAAACATGAAATCTTACGAGCTCTTGGTTGATGCGGTAGTGCATAATCTAAAGAAAAAACAGCTTCAAGCCACTGATAGTCAAGACGAAATCGCATAGGTTTCAAGACTATTGAGTTTTAAACGTGCGTCAGTGCGTTTAAAACCGGATTTCAAAAGGAGAATGCCCAAACGAGTGATGGACATTCTCTTTTTTTGTAGTATTTTAATAAAATAACAAATAGGAGGGCTGAGCATGACAACAATTATGGGAATAAAACTTGATAACAGAACACAAACTGCAATGGAATTTCAGAAAATTTTAACACATTTCGGCTGCATAATTAAAACCAGACTGGGTCTCCATGACGTGTCTGACAACAAATGTGCTCCAAACGGAATAATTTTGCTTGAAGTGATAGATGACGAACAGGCAATAGAGTTTGAAAAAGAACTGTGTAAAATCGTGGGGATTGAAATTCAGATAATGAAATTTTCGTAAAATTTTTGGATTTAGCACTTCTTAGGTCGGATTTGAAAAAGTTCTAAAAATTGTCATTTTTAGACTTTTTCCGCATCCTCTATTGCAAATTTTTTTTTATCGGGTACAATTGACTTACACGCCTTTTATTAAAGTGAACTGAGCTACAACTCAAGTTGACAATTTAATCAAAGAGCGAAAAAGGTTGGGCTTACCGGCCCAACAACAATAACTTAATAAAATAATGTGGGAGCGTAGCCTCGGTGAGACTTGGCGAAACGAAGTCAAATTTTAACCAACTGAGCTACAACCCGAATTGAAAACTTAATAAAATAATGTGGGAGCGTAGCCTCGGTGAGACTTGGCGAAACGAAGTCAAATTTTAACCAACTGAGCTACAACCCGAATTGAAAACTTAATAAAATAATGTGGGAGCGTAGCTCAGTTGGTTAGAGCGCATGCCTGTCACGCATGAGGTCGCGAGTTCGAGCCTCGTCGTTCCCGCCATTATTCGTAGCCCGAACGATTTTGTAAAACCATTTTTGGATTATACTTTCATTGGAGTGAGGATATAAAATCGTTCGCTATTGCAACAGTTATACATAAAAAAAGTTAAATTTATTCGTAGTCCGAGCGTCACTTTAGACTGTAGCGTCGGTTTTTTTGTTGTTTGGAGTGAGGATATAAAATTGCTCGCTATTACAACAGTTATACATAAAAAAGTTAGATTTATTCGTAGCCCGAACGTATTTTGTAAAACCGTTTTTGGATTGTATTTTTATTGGAGCGAGGATATTAAATCACCCGCTGTCAAAATTAACGAAGTGAAGAATAAATTTTACCTATCCCTCAAGAGGGCGATTTTTGTTTAAAAAAATTCTATTCCGAGTTTTTTAATGTTACAATGATAGAGTAAGGATTTTGTGCAAATTTCACTTTTGTCGCAAGGATAGGTAGTATGAGTAACGTAACTTATGAGGATGTTGTTTCCCAAATCAAGGATAGGCTGGATATTTTAGATGTCGTTTCAAAAGACGTCATCTTGAAAAAAACCGGCGGAAATTATTGGGGATTGTGTCCTTTTCACAAAGAAAAAACGCCGTCATTCTCCGTAAACCCCGCTAAAGGGATTTACAAGTGTTTTGGCTGCGGTGAAGGCGGCGACGCCTTAAGCTATATACTCAAAACCCGCGGAATTACGTTTAAAGAGCTTATAAAAGAACTCGCAAGCGATTTCGGACTTGAATTGCCCAACACTTTTTCCGGCGTCAAAAACAAAGACGTACGTGAACAAATGATTAAAGCCTGCACTAAAGCGGCAGAATATTATCAGCACTCACTTTTTGCAACTTCTGACGGAGAAAAAGCCCTTTCCTACCTTAACAACCGGGGAATTGATGAAAAAGTAATTAAAAGGTATGTGCTTGGATTTGCTAACAAGGAGCAAAATCATCTTTATGTCTCGCTTAAAGACCAATTTACAAACGAAGTTCTGGAAAAAGCGGGCTTAATTCTCAAAACACAAAAAGGCGATTACGTAGACAGGTTCAGAAACCGAATCACAATACCTATTCAAGACGAAAACGGCGATATTGTGGCATTTGGAGCCAGAGCGATAGAAGAAGGCCAAAATCCCAAATACCTAAATTCTTCCGATTCTTTAATCTACAATAAAAGCAAGCTCCTCTACGGGCTTTATTTTGCCAAAGACAGCATAAAACAGTCTGATAGCGTAATTATTATGGAAGGCTATTTCGACGTAATTTCCGCCCAATCGCACGGCATTGAAAACTGCGTAGCTTCTTGCGGAACATCCTTAACTCCTGACCATATAAAGCTAATCTCAAGATACTCAAAATCACGAAGAATTTATCTGGCATTTGACACGGATTCAGCGGGAATTAAAGCCACCCAAAGAGGTGCGGAAATAATCAAAGAAGCCTTCACCGGCCTTGGAAACGTAAAGCAGTTCGACGAAAGTTACACAAGCACAAACAACGACAAATATGCGTGTGAAATTCGTGTAATTACCCCGCCCGAAGGAAAAGACCCCGATGAATTTATCCGCAACTCCGGTGCCGAAGCTTACTTTAAACATCTTGAACACGCCCCGCTTTTGATAGATTTTCAACTAAACGAAGCACTTAAACTTAAAAGCGAGGCAAAAACTCCCAATCAAAAATTGAAATTAGTAAAAGAAATAGTGCCTATTCTGGCGGAAATCCAAAACAAAATTATCCGCTCCGAGTACGTTAAAATGGTAGCTTCTACACTTGATATAGACGAAAATGCTCTGCAATCTGAAATCAAGCAATCGGACTCAGATTTCCCAAATATGACAGGAAATGTTAACCGAATTGTAACAAAATCTTCAAATATCTTAGAAAAAACGCAAAAAAATTTATTGAGCCTTTATTTAATAAGTGACAGTCATTTTTCTTTTCAAGAATTAAAGAAGATGATTGACAAGGTCGAGTTTAGCAACGAAAAATTAATAATTGTTAAAGATACAATTGACAAATTAATTTTTAGCGTAAATAATGTAAAGGCATTAGTTGAGCAATTATACGTTAATTTCGCTCAGGATGAGGAAATAAAGGCAATCATAACAGATTTAATATGCATATCAGAAACTTTTAATAAATTATCTAAAAAAGACTTTAAGTCGATTGTTGATGAAAATATCGATAAAATTGATGTGTTTCGCCGGGAAAGCGAAAAAGCCGAAATGAGAAATTTATATCAAAACGTAAATGATGATGATACTGAAGCCCTAAAAGTACAAATGCAGCTCAGAGATAGAATAAATAGTTTGACTGGAGATACTTAATGAACAAAAAAAGACAACCCAATACTTCAATTATAAGTGTAATTGAGGAGGACGAAGCGTTAGATTTATTTAATTCGGAAGATAAAGAAAGCGGAAACGGCCTGGGCGAAGATGTAAATACCCCTTACATGCACATGGAAATCGGAACAGACAATATAGAAGATATAGTGTCTTCCGCTAAAATGGGTCACAAGATGAATCTTGAAGACATTTTTATGCTGGACACTTCAGAAAGCACTGCAACTTCTGATTTCGAAATTCCCAAGGGAATAGCCGTTGACGACCCTGTCAGGCTGTACTTAAGAGAAATAGGAAGAATCAAACTTCTTTCAGCAAACGAAGAAATCGAGTTGGCAAGAGAGATAATTCAAGGTGGAACCCCCGGTGCCATTGCAAAAAGAAAACTTGTACAGGCAAACTTGAGACTTGTTGTCAGCATAGCTAAAAAATATGTCGGACGCGGAATGTTGTTCCTGGACCTAATTCAAGAAGGTAACTTAGGACTTATAAGAGCCGCTGAAAAGTTTGACCACGAAAGAGGATTTAAGTTTTCAACTTACGCTACCTGGTGGATTAGACAGGCAATTACAAGAGCAATCGCCGATCAAGCAAGGACAATAAGAATTCCTGTTCACATGGTTGAAACTATCAACAAGCTTAAAAAGGTCACAAGAAGACTTGCTCAAGAGCTTTCCAGAAAGCCGACAGAAGACGAATTAGCAAACGAAATGAACGTCAGCATACCAAAGCTTAGGGAAATTATCAAAATTGCTCAGGAACCTCTCTCATTAGAAACTCCAATCGGCAAAGAAGAAGATTCTCGTCTGGGTGATTTCATTGAGGATAAAGAGGCTGACGCACCGGTTAAGACTGTTGCATCAGAACTTTTAAGGGAAGACCTTGCAGACGTGCTTTGTACGCTTTCGCCCCGTGAACGTGACGTTTTAAGATTACGTTTCGGTATGGACGACGGACGCCAACGCACTTTAGAAGAAGTTGGGCAGCTGTTTGGCGTGACACGTGAACGTATCAGACAAATCGAAGCAAAAGCTTTAAGAAAATTAAGACACCCGAACCGCAGCAAAAGACTTCGTGAATATGTCGAAAACTAGCTTGTTAGTCGATAAGTCTATGAGTCGATAAGTTGGAGGGTCGAACGGTTGAACGGCTTAAGGGCTTAAAGGCTGAAGGGCTTTTTAAGAAGTGATTAAGTGACTGGGTGATTAAGTGATTAAGTGCAACAAAAAAAATTAAAACTTTCCTTTTCCCCTTTTCCTCGCTAGCGTAAAAGTAGGGTGCGTTAATGCGTTAAATAAGGTCTTTTTACAAGTTTCTGCTGCACAAACGCACCGGCATAGAATAAGTTTATCAGTCGATGAGTCGATAAGTTGAAGGTTCGAACGGTTCAATTACCAATTTCCCATTTCCCATTTCCCTGCTAATAATTCATCTGCCAGCCTTCGTCGATGATGCGAGCAACACAATACATACCTTGTTTATTTGTTCCGCCTTCATATCCGTAGTCGCAACGTTTGTTGGCTTTCCAGGGGGCATATTTCGCCCCACCAACGGGATATAAAGCCGGGCCATTAGTGTTGTCAATTTTAAAATAATATATATCACGGCCAAAAGCATTTGGCTTTTTGAGACCGTTTACGTCAATATAAAAGTAATACATACACATTTTTGTTAAGTCTCCGCCTGAACTACTACTACAGCCCAAATATGGAGCTCGAAGTGCAACAGCCATACCATCTGCTGTTATAAACCTGTAATAA